>JAEEGL010642080.1_pt1 | contig 24026 bp, 17 predicted proteins | sample 9134231 | NCBI WGS metagenome assembly JAEEGL01 (sample SAMN16246548, study PRJNA631951) | gut metagenome | biome: gut microbiome; feature: rumen; material: fiber-attached | host: Bos | place: Iran: Karaj | collected 2018-10
ACTTTTGTATCAGGGACATGCAAGTGTAAGGATTACAACACCGGAAGGGAAGACGATTTACGTAGATCCTTATGCCGGCGAAGGCTATGATCTTCCGGCTGATCTGATACTTGAGACACACGGACATTTTGATCATACTCAGACAAAAGAGATTTCTACAAAGAATGATGGTTGCAGGACCATCACATGGAAAGATGCTATCAGCGATGGAAAGCACCAGAGCTTTCATCTTGGATATGTAAATGTTGAAGCAGTAGAAGCCGGTTATAACAAAAATCATAATGTAAAAGATTGTGTTGGCTTTATCCTTACTTTTTCTAACGGCGTGACGCTTTATCTTTCAGGAGACACATCTACAACTCCTCAGATGGCTGAGCTTGCAGGTAGAAATCTAGACTATGCTTTTATCTGCTGCGATGGCGTCTACAATATGGACGTAAAAGAAGCTATTGAGTGCGCAAAGACAATAGGTGCCAAGCACACTGTTCCTTATCACATGATTCCTGCGGATAAAACACACTGTTTTGACCAGAGCGTAGCTGAGAGTTTTGATGTTCCCGGAAGAATTATTGTAAAACCCGGTGAAGAACTGGTGCTTGATTAAGAGAATCGATTAGTGGAGGTGCCTCTGTGAATTACTATTCAGATTCAAATACAGCAATTGAAGAGATGAAAAAGAAGGGTGCTCATAGCTGTGATGTCCTGACAGTAGAAAATGGATGCGTCGCAGGATGCAAAGCCGGATTCACTTTTTATGAGGAAACAGAGTATGGAAAAGGTGGAGTGCATGAGGACCAGGAGGGATTTCTGATACTCGAGGGAAAAGGAAAAGCCAAGTTTGGAAATCAGGAATTTGATGTTTATCCGGGACTTACTATGATTGCACCTGCAGGGACATCACACTCGATTAAAAGAGATGTGGACAGTGGGCCGGTTAAAGTGTTCTGGTTCCATAGTGCTGTGTGAATGGATGAGACTTAGTTGATTCATTCGTGAACCTTATGTTTTGAAGGAAAAATATGATAATATGGTAATTAGGAAGGCAAAGGTGCCCTTGGTTGAGGCATCTTTGCCTTTTATCATATATGAAGCATTTATTTGGGAGGAAAAGGTATGGTTACTTTAAATGATTATCTCTACAATGGCGACACTGTGCTTAAGATAATTCAGAAGTACTCGGCAGATCTAAAGGAGGCTTCAATTAAAACAGGGAATTCTGTGGATATGCTCCATAGCAACTTCCTTCTAAGGATGGAGGAACTGCTGGTTCATAATGATTTCTTAACGTCGCAGTCCCAGAGAATACGCGAACTTTATAAGTACATGACAAAGCATTATCCACAGCTGGCATTTACTTTTAAGGGAAGGATAAAATCCCTCATAAGGGCAGAAGAGAAATTCAATGCCTACATAGTCGGGACGATTTATGACTATTATAAAAAGACAGGCTCTTTTCCCGAACCTGCACAGATAAAGGGAAAGATTGAGCATTTCAGGGACCTCATTGCTTATAGGATTGTTATTTCCATGCCCAGGTGTCATGTGAGTGACCCTGATGAAAGAAAGGAAATTGAGCTGGCGAGTCTCTATGAGATTGCCAACATGCTTCCGGATTTTTTGGAAATGCGCGGTTTTAGTGCTGAGGTGTCTTCTATGAGTGAGGAGGTGGTGTCTGAAAGATTAGATAAGTCAGTGAGACCGTATTTTAAGGATTACATTAATAATCCAAGTCCCTACGGATATCAGTCGCTCCACATAACACTTTATGATAATGAGTCAAGAAGCTATGTTGAGGTGCAGCTGCGGACAAAAGATATGGATGACTACGCAGAGATAGGGCCGGCAAACCACCTTGGATATGAAAAGAGGCAGCAGAAAGAGAGGGCTAGAAGGAATAAGATACCGCAGGGAGAATGCATCTATTTTGACGAGGCGTATGAGAGAGGAATGCTCCTCCAACAACTTGAACTTTCCAAGATAGATGTAAATATGTTTGGAGCAATAAATAACAGTCTTATAAATGATGGATGTGGATTGTACAGGGGAAGATTGATCCTGCCTTTCGAACATTTATCACGCTTCCAGAATGATGTGATCGATTAAGTCAGATTTCGAGAAAAAATTTTTGCCATAACATTTAACTTCTTCGTACAAATTATTGTGATGTAAATGAGAAGTAAAAAATGCAGATGAAAATGCATTGAAAATACAAAAATCGGAGGATGGTTCTGAAAAAGCCAGTGTTTATCGGCGTTTGAACTGTCCGAAATATATCCCACCTAAAGGTTTTTAATATAATCAGAAGCAAACGGGTGGACGATTGGTCCGATTGATCACGATACGAGGAGGAGCAGATATGAAGGCAGTACTTATGGATGGCATAACATACAACGGTTTTGGTAAGGTTTCTCAGAGTGAGATCAGAATTCGCGAGAACAGAAAATGGCGTATGGAAGTAGTTAGACGTCAGAGAATCGTACTCGCTTCATTTATTGCAGCAGTTGCATTCATGGCAATTTTGTTTAGCGCGAGCCTCATGATCAAGGCTCAGGACAACACTTATGAGCCAACCTGCAAGTACTACACAGTAGCTAATGTCCATGCCGGAGATACTCTCTGGGTAATGGCTCAGAAGTACTATTCAGAAGAGAACTACAAGAACTATGATGCTTTCATCACAGAGATCTGCAAGATCAATCACCTAGAGTCACCTGAAGACCTTAAGGCTGGGGAGAATGTAGTTATTCCCTACTACGATGTGTACAAGTGATTGGGAGAATTTAAGATATAGTGGTGAGTGGTGCACTATATGTTTGGCGAGAAAGATAGTAAAGAAGTTGATATAAGCCATGCGACGATAGTCGCCTTAAATTGGCTTGGTTGATGCAGCTACAGCTCTATCATTTATACCATGTCATCTGCTATTGGCGCAAGGTAGATAAAGTTGGTATAATAAGGTGTAAATATTGACGGTATTAAGTGCATATGTTCTTTCATAACTAACTTGATTAAAGATGAATGAGACAGCGCACTTGTGTGCAAACATGAGGAAATATTTATGCTGGGATTAGAGAAATATAAGAGATCATCAGTAATAGGTGGCACGATCATCGGAACGTTAGGGTTGATTGCGCTTATCGCTCTATGTATGTATTCAGTAATTCATGGTAGGACGATGCACATCGGTTCCTATGATGGTGTGATATTCACTTTTTTTATAGTGCCGTATCTTGTTCTTGGAGCGCTGTATGGATATCTGATCTCGCAGATGGTATTCTTATGCGCTTTTGTGGCCGCGCTGATACTTAATACTGAAGATGCATATAAAATGGCCATATATCTTATTGCAACCATAACATTTGCTTTGTTCAGCCAGTATATGTGGTTTGGTACGAAGATAAAGACTTTTTTCAGTGCGCTTATTACGCTGGCACTTACTTCGCTTATCGAACTTTTATGCATTTCTGTAATTGAAACGAACGAATATCATATAAGCCAGATGATGAATATTGGCACTTACTTTATAAGAGAAGTCGGTTGTATTTTCATTTTGGCTTTTATATTGCATTTCTATTTTATTCACACTCCGGATTCCTGGAAATACCCATTCCCGTTGGCGGTAGGATATACCGGCTATTATCAGAAAGATAAGGAGATATCAAGAAAACTCAGAAAGACCAGGGTAAGCATCAAAATCACATTTATAATCATTGCTGTTGAGCTGCTTTTTGCTGTGTTTGCAGCAGTTTTTATGGTGGTTCTGTTCCCTGATATCAGGAGTATGTTTGCTGCAGGAATGAACGCAGGCGAAATTCCTTCAGACATCACTCGTGAACAGATTGCTGAGCAGATCGAGAAGATGAAATACACTTTTAGCGCAACAGCTATTTCCTATGATATAAAGATGCTGCTTCTTATGATGTGCGCAGGTGTGCCGGTGGCGGCTATTGCTAACTTTTATACAAAGGTAACAATAGGAGCTCCGCTTGGAGATATGTCCGATTTTATGAAGGAGTACGCTGAGGCGGATGATGAGAAAAAACTTGAGGTCGGGCGAAAGGTTGACACCATAAAAGTTAAAACTCATGATGAGATTCAGGTTGTTTATGAATCTGTGAAAGAGACTGTTAACGCGATCGAGGCCTATATTGGCCATATCAACGAGGAGCATGAGCTGCAAAAAGAGCTTGAGGTTGCCCAGAAGGCATCGGAAGCCAAATCATCTTTTTTATCCAATATGTCACATGAGATTAGGACGCCTATAAATGCGGTGCTCGGTCTAAATGAGATGATACTTCGTGAGAGCAAAGAGCCTCAGATTCTGGAATATGCAAACAGTGTAAAGAGTGCAGGCAACTCGCTTCTTGGGATCGTGAACGATATTTTGGATTTCTCCAAAATAGAGGCGGGAAAAATGGATATTCTTCCTGTGGAATATAATATCAGCTCCACTATAAATGATCTTCTTAATCTGATAGCTGTTAAGGCAGAGGATAAGGGGCTTGCGCTTAATTTCAACATTGACAGTACTTTGCCAACAAGGCTTATCGGTGATGAAATACGAATTAAACAGTGTGCGACAAACGTTTTAACCAACGCCGTTAAGTACACCGAGCAGGGAAGCGTGACTTTGAATGTCTCCTACAGAAAGGCTGATGATGACAGTATCTTCCTAAGGTTCCAGATAATTGATACAGGAATCGGAATAAAAGAAGAGGATATTGAAAAGCTCTATTCTCCTTTTGAAAGAATCGAAGAAATCCGTAACCGTTCCATTGAGGGCACGGGACTTGGAATGAGCATTGTTAAAAAGCTCCTTGCGCTTATGGACAGCAGGCTCGAAGTAAAAAGCGTCTATGGTGAGGGGTCAGATTTTTCTTTTGAAGTAAGGCAGCAGGTGACATCCTGGGAAGAACTGGGCGATTTTAGAGAAAGATACAAGGAATACCTTGGAAGTCAGAAGAAGTACCACGAGAGTTTTACGGCGCCCGAGGCACATATACTTGTTGTGGATGACACTCCGATCAATCTCACAGTTGTTAAGGGACTTCTTAAGAGTACGAAGATCAGGATTGATACAGCTGAGAGCGGAATGGAGACTATCGAGCTCGTTAAGAAAAATAAGTATGACGCGATCTTTATCGATCACAGAATGCCGGAGATGGACGGCCTTCAGACCCTTGAAGCACTGAAAAAGATGGAAGACAATCTTTCAATTGATGCTCCATGTATCGCGCTTACAGCAAATGCCGGAGCGGGAGCAAGGGATGAGTACATTGCTGCGGGATTTAATGACTATCTTTCAAAACCTGTAAATGGCGAGCTTTTGGAGGAGATGTTAAAAGAGTATCTTCCAAAGGATAAGGTTCATGAATCGGTGGAGCTTGTAGAAGATATGGAAGATTCAAAAGAAGATATTGGAAACTCCGATGTAAGCTATGATGGTGATGTTCTGGATAAGTTGCAGGGAATAGACATTGCAGAGGCGGAAAAGAACTGCGGAAGCCGGGATCTTTTAGAAAATGTAGTAAAAGAGTTTTTGACTACTATCGATTCAAAGGCTGATGAAATTGAGGCTTTTGCAAAGGAGAAAGACTATCGCAATTTTGCAGTCAAGGTTCATGCACTAAAGAGCTCCGCAAGGCTCATTGGAGCGATGGAATTGTCTTCTCAGGCGGCTCATCTTGAGGAGTGCGGCAATAATGAAGACGAAAAAGAGATACAGGAAAAGACACCTATACTTCTTGAACTCTTTAGAAGTTATAAAGAAAAGCTTGCGGCAGTTAATGCCAATGGGAACGAAGATGAACTTCCTTTGATAGATGTAGAGGAGCTCAAAGGCGCTTTTAATGATATGAGAGAGCTCCTTGAAGCCTACGATTTTGATACGGCCGACGGAATCATGAATATGCTTTCTGACTATAGGATTCCGGATGAATATAAGGCAAAATATGATAAGATAAAATTACTTATGTCGGCAGTTGACAGGGATGCGCTTCTTGAAGAACTGACTGAGGATAAATGAACTGACTCGCAAAATAAGAACTGAAAGACTACGAGCAGGAGGATTTAGATGGATAAGAGAGTGCTGCTTATTGGTGGTGGAAAGAGCTTCATGGTAACATCAATAGCCAAGGAACTTAAGGAACAGGGCTTTGAAGTGGTCCAGGCTTCCTGTGATGTTACGGAAATTGAGCACATAAAGGACAGACCAAATGTTTATCTGATCTATGTTGACGACCTTGATGAGATGCGGGAGTTTCTTGTATATCTAAGGGACAAGGCAGTCGAGAGTGATATTTCTGTAAGTGTCATTGGTTCACCTGATGAGATTGAAAAGATATATAATATCACCTCCAGGGACAAGATAGCTGCAGTTTTCGAACGCCCGGTCAATGTCAAAGAGCTCGGAAGAGAAATGCTTAAGGTTGTGGAAGCGGAAGAAGTACGTCTTCAGAAAAAGAGAATTCTTGTGGTTGATGACGATGGAACAATGCTTCGCACTATAAAGAGCTGGCTTTCAGAAAAATATCAGGTATTTATGGTAAATTCCGGAGTTGCAGCCATTACTTTCCTTGCAAAGAACCAGGTTGACCTTATTCTTCTTGATTATGAGATGCCCGTAACTACAGGACCAAAGGTCCTTGAAATGCTTAGAAGCGAGCCGTCTACCAGTGACATTCCGGTGATGTTTTTGACAGTTAAGAGTGATAAAGAGAGTGTAATGCAGGTGCTTTCTCTTAAGCCTGAGAAATATCTTTTGAAAACAATGCCACCTGCAGAACTTATTGCTAATATCGATGAGTTTTTTGAAAAGCAGAAGATAAAAAAATATATGTAATGAAAATATGTAATGAAAGAAAAAAGGACGATTCCTTGGCCTTGGTATTGACCAAAGAATCGTCCTCTTAAATTCATTATTCGCGGGAAGGAAGCTCAACCTTGAAGTACTTGACGTTGGTAGTGAGCTCTTCTGCAATTTTCTGAAGATCCTTAGCCTGTGCTACAACAGATTCCATGCTTGAATCAAGCTGCATAAGAGAAGCGGAGGTTTCCTGAGTTGAAGCAGCGTTTTCTTCTGAGATACTGGACAGGGATTCTACAGAATTCATAATGTTTTCCTTGTCAGCGTTCATTGATTCAACGAGGCTCGCAATCTGCTTGTTTCCTTCTTCTGTTTCTTCGAGGAGTCTTAGCATCTGCTCAAAGGATTCACTCATTTCCTCAAGGGAAGCAGCTTCACTTGTGGTAGCTTCTTTTATGCTCTCGGTGAGAGTCTTGTTTTTTTCTGAATAGTCGGTAATAGTTGAAAGCATGTTGCTGATATTGCCGGCAAGTCCGTTTGTTTCCTCAGCCAGGTCTTTGATATTATCTGCAACTACAGCAAAGCCTTTTCCTGCTTCGCCGGCTCTGGCAGCTTCAATTGATGCATTGAGGGCAAGGAGGTTTGTCTGGCTTGCGATTGAGATGATTGATTCGGCAGCAGTAGAGATCTGAGCTACAACATTGGCGGTCTCGTTAACTGATTCAGCAACTTCGGAAGCCATGGCATCTGTCTTCTGATCCTGAATCTTTATGTGTTCAAGCTGCTCTTTTACCTTGGTAGATTCATCATATACAAGGCGCCCTTTTTCAAGGTTGCTGTTAGCAGATTCAAGAACGCTGTCTACGGAAGAACCCATATTTACTGTGATTGCAGAAGTGCTCTGAACATCTTCAGCCATGGCGGTTGCACCTGTTGCAAGGTCGTTCACAGCAGAACTGATATCTGCGGTAGTTTTCTGTGATGTTGAAATGCTGTCTTTTGCAAGTTCTGCCTTTGTATTTACTGTGTCGGCATGGTCAATTACCTTGACGAGAGCATTCCTGAGTTCATGACGCATGGATTCCATTTTTTCAGCAATCTGATTGAAATCCTTAACAGTACTGTCGGGGCGGATCTTTGTGACAAAATCGCCGCTGGCAATTGTATCTACTGCTCCGGAGATTTCGCGGAGGCTCTTCATGATATTTCTTATGGTAATGATTGTGAAAATAAGGAGGGCAGCAGCGATTAACAAAAATACAATAACGGATATGGTTATCATTGTATTTGTCTGCTGGGTCAAAATAGTTTTTTCTTCTATTGCCCAGGCTTCGAGAATATCGGACATATCACTGAGGGATTCTCTTGTCACCTCGAACTGGTTGGCAAACTGCTCTACATCACCCTCCATGGTCTTCAGGTTGTAAAGCCCCTGCCATGTCTTGAAATTGCTCTGATACTCAGAATAGAGAGCGGAGAAGGACTTTCCATCCGGTGATTTCATCTGATTGTATAAATGGTCATTTTTCTGAGCTAAGGCTGCGGCTTCTGCCACGCCATCGATAGCCTGCTGAGCGTTGCTGTCGTGACTTGAGATATATCCCTGTATCACTTCTTCAGGAGCGTAGGCTGCATAGGCTATAGCCTGTGTTCCTGCAAGCATGGCCTGATAGAGGTCACGGTCTGCATTTATGAGGCCGCTACTAATGGTATAGAGCATATCGAAGTAAACTTCTTCATCGTTGGCTTCGATTTTTTTCATTTCAAGACTGCTGAAAATTATGCTTGCAATAAGTGTAATGATCAGAGGTATAGAAATTATTAACAGGAGAACTGACATCTTGATTGACGCGGATTGTTTGTTGTTTGCCATTATTTTTCCTCCTTTAGATAGATACAAAATGCTATTTTCATTATAATGTTTAACTGCTCATAGATTATTAAAATGCGATAAAAAGTGTATAAAATTACAAGAGATATGGACTATGGGACGGAGTTGATGGTCTAAAAGCTTACGGGGCTTTCGCACTAACAATGTGACCTTATACCTTACATCGATTCTCACTACAGCACATACACCGACAGAGACCACAGAGCATGCGCAGGTCTTTCAATGGGTGGAATGCAGACAATCAATATCGGAATCGGAGAGTGTGTTGACCTGTTCAGCTACTTCGGAGCTTTCTCAGCTGCACCTACAAGTAACACAGCATCAAAGACAGCTCAGATCCTTAATGGCAACAGCTATCCAATCCATTTCTTCTACAACATCTGCGGACTTCAGGACGGAACAGCTTACTCAAGCGCATCTGCAGCAGCTAAGAACCTTCCTTCAGTTTGCAACCAGTTTGTAGACGGACAGAACTTCATGTGGCAGGAACTCAACGGTGCCCACGATTTCAACATCTGGTACCTCGGTTTCTACAACTTCGCTCAGATTGCGTTTAGATGAGTGGCCACCCGGACGTGAAGTGACAATGAAAAGATTTGAATTGCTCACTTCGTCTGCGCAGTAATTTTCACAAAAACATAAGCAGCAAATGCCTCATTTCGATGTTACTCATAACATTCGGCATTTGCTGCTTATTTATTTTGGAAAATTATCTTGCTCGTCCAAATGATTCGCAATTCAAAAGTCTTTTCATTTCCACTTCACTGTCTTTGGATTGTTCTAAATGATTCAAAATGATTCAAAATGATTTGAATAAATCTATGTAGTTCAATATTATCTGATATACTTAAAAAAGAATAAAATTATTCCAAATTAAAACTATACAATTCAACAATATTATAAAATAGTCTCATGGGAAAGGAGACTATTTATGCATAAAAGCGGACTAAGATTCACGACATTACTCCTGATCACTGCTAGTTCATTAGCTTTTGGGGGATGTGGGCAAGCTGAATACGAGGACGAATATATAGATGAATACGCTGATGAGTATGAAGGCGATGAAGAAGGCGTATATGTAGACGAGTATGCTGAAGGCTATGAAGAATACGGAGAGGAATATGGGTATTCCGAGGATGGCGAGTATGGGGATGGAAACGCTGAGGATGGAAATGCGGATAATTTTAATGCAGCCTCATATAACTTTGTATCTACACTTACCGATGAGGGGCGAATAGTATCAAAGAACTCTGACGGATATACAGTTTTTTATAGCGGGGATTTCTATGGGGAAAAGGTAAATAGTTTCTCTGACGCGCGTAATGCGGTCAATTCTTGTTTATCCACCCTTTGTGATAATGAAAATATAGCGCTGAAAGAAGACCTTGAAGTCACTAACGATACGGCGACAGTCTATACATTCAAGCACATGCAGGGCAAAAGAACTGTCGAGAACAGTATTGTAAAGGTTGTAACTGACCCTGCCGGAAATGTGCTTGGACTTACAAGCTCGCTAAAGAGCGGAAAGATCAGCGAAGAAGATCTCTTGGAAGATGAGATTGAATATTCGCCTGAAGTAGATTTTTTTGTCGGAAAGATTGCATCGACCTGGTCGGGAACAGTAAAGGATGTCCAAAATAAATCGAGAGATATAACTGTGCCTGTTGTCACAGATTCAAAGACTGGCAAGATGTATCTTGCGGACGCAGAGAGGAAGATAATCTGCGTTGACTATGACAATCCCGGGAAAGTTGATAATCTGATTGCGCTGCAGCCAAGCGTTGGAGAGTATTCTGACTATGTTCTTCTCTATTACGATCTTTATATAAATATATTTGATTTCTATGTTGAAAGAGGCTGGCAATCGCCAAATGGAAGAGGAACTCCAACAGTACTGATGATTGATATCGGGACAGATAACACAGAAATTCCGCCGAGTATGGGCGCTTATGTCGGATGCAACAATGGATTCGAAGTGATGGAGCTTTCGGCGAGACTTCCAAACGAAGTTGATTATTCGCTTGTTGGCCATGAGTTCACTCACATCGTGACGGGTGCAAACTATGTGGGACCTTATATAAATGAGTATGGTGCGCTTAATGAGAGCATCAGCGATATCATGGGCAACCTCATTGACATGAGTGTTAAGAACAGTTCAAGCAGTGAGTGGTTTAAATCTAGTTTTGAAGACACAGAACCTGACGGATATTCTTACAAGGTCTGGGATGCTGAATATACTCCGGATGTCTACTGGGGCAACGCAGGTGTAAACGACAACGGTAATGTTCATCACAACTCAGGAATTGTCAGCTCGATCTCTTACAACCTGTATAAAGCAGGAATGAGTGTTGAGGAACAGTTCAAGTTCTGGCTTATGACAGATGTAGCGCTTACGCCAAATACTGATTTTGCGCTGCTTGCGGAAAAGATGCCATGGTGCATGGAGATAGCAGGTTTTACCGAATATGAAGGAGCTCTTTTAGCTGCTATTGATTCATGTGGCCTTAAAAATACCGCGATTCCGGATTCTGCTCCATCAGGGCTCGCACTGCTTAGATTTACATATCCGGATATAAGCTTTTGTGAGAAAAATGAGATCTACTTCACCTTCACAGATCTGGAAACCGGACGCGAAAAAGTTACCTGGCCGCAGAAGGGCACAGGAGAAGTGGCGTCAGCTCTTTATCCCGGAAACTATTATTTGACAGCTCACATCGAAGACAGCGATGTCTATTACCTCTATTACATCGATTCTTGGATGGAGGGCACCGAGGACGAGGTCAATGAGCAGGCACTTATAGATATGTATTCAAATTTGGAGCTTTCCGAGGGCGACTACTATGTTTTGGAAACGGAAGGACTTCCGGGAAAATAAGTTTTGCCAACAATAATGCTGCTACGTATAAAAATATAAGCGGAGGAAAAATATGAGTGATTATCTGATTACAAAACTGGAGGGGTACAAAGAAGCCTTGAATAACGCCGGGATAAGCGCAGTAGATACCATGGATATCGATGAAACTCCCGGGCTTTTGGTAAATTTCGAAGGAATGCAGAGCGTATTTGTGACCTTTGTGGAAGGAAATGAATTTGAACCTGAGATCATTCGCATTTCTGTGCAGACTACAGGGGCAAAAGAGAATGCTTTTCCGGAAGATATTCGTTATAACCATATGCTTCTTTCAACCTCGGAAGTAGATAGCATTGAAAAATTAAAGAAATATACAGCTCTTTTCCTATCAGGTAAGACCCTGAAAGTTTATCCGGTTGCTGAGCTGGTAACAGGTGAAGAAGAGAGCGAAGGAGAGGTTTCTCTTGTGCCGAGGATCAATGCCCTGACGGAAAGCTTTTTGATGGCAGGAGCTGAGGATGCCCAGGCAGGAATTGGCAAGATCCCGTTTTCAATCGTGGCTGATGATGACATTGCATTTGTGGCAGCCTTCGAGAGGCTATCTGACGATGAGCAGCTGCTTCATTTCAGAACGGACCTGGCATATACAGAGGAGGACCGCAAAGATATAGAGGAGTTCGTGGACTCTTTTAATGAGAGCAGTCTTTTTACAAAGTGCTCTCTTGATAATGATGACCTTGGACTTTTTGGAGATGAAGAGGACCTGGTAGTAACTTTCCACGCCTGCACTCTGGATAATGGGGCGATGAAAAGAGAGAGCTTCTATGGCTTTTTTGCCTCTTTATTCGAGTACGAAGTAAGGCAGTTTATGGATGAGTATCTTGGGGTGGAGGAAGAAGAATGACTGGAACACTGGTAGTTGATTCAAACATTAAGTTTTTCCTTCCAATCCTTGATATAGAAAAAGAGCAGATAGACGGAAATCAGCTGATCATCGGAGTTATCGATGATGAAAGCGGTGCGGCCTGCGGAGTGCTGAGGGCAGAGGCCGGGGACGCAGAGGAACTCTTTGTCAGATATATCTATGTTGATGAAAAGTTTAGAAATCTTGGTGCAGGAGCAGAGCTTGTGAGATTTCTTTTGGAAATTTCAGAAGAAATGACGGTAAAGAGCATCAGATGCTTCTATATTCGTGATAAGGAAAACAGTTATCTTTACAACATTCTAGATAATGCAGGTTTTTCGGATGAGTCCGAATTCCTTGATGAGTATCTGGTAAAAGAAAGTGATTTTGACCTTGAGGAACTGAAAGCAGAGCCCAAGGGAGTGAAGACTTTCAAGCTTTGTGATGTGCCTGAGGATATCAGAGCTTTTTTGCCGGTTTCGCTTCCCGGATATTATGACGAAGAGCGGAGCATTCTGGCGATTGACAACAACGGCAGCAAGGGAACGATTCTTTTTCACCCATTTGGAAATTATCTGGAACTTGATAGCCTCACAGCTCATGGAGACAATCAGAGCCTGATCCTATATGCGCTCATCCGCGAAGCAGTGCTCAATTCAAGAGAGCTGGGCGGCGACAAGTGGGTTCTTGTGAATTTAAGTACAGATATTGCCAAGGAGTTATTAAACCGCTTCTCCCTGGATTTTGCTGTGAAATTTGATGAGTGTGTTCTCTTTACCCTTAAACTTGACTGAGAGGAATTGCCATGATAAATCGTGAAAATATACACAAAACGAAAACAATGGATTTTACGAATAAAGAAGTTATTGGCAACGATCTTTATTCTGTTCAGAACAATCAGGTTTTATCAAAGGATGTTCAGGATATTCAGTCGAACGAGCAGGAGAAAGACTGGGTTTTAAAGGAAATAAATAAGCTTACCGGAGAAGACGAATACCAGCGCAATGAAAATCTGGAAAGAATTCTCAAGTCTTCAAAGAGGGGAAAGAGAATAAAGAGACAGCTCGTCTATCAGCCGCTTCAGGCAGCTGAGCAACCGGTATATGGAAACAGATTCCGTGACAGGCTGAATGCGCGAACACGTCTGGAAAAACAGTCCAACGCAAAATCAGCTCTTTATCAGAAGAAAAAGAACGAGCAGATGCTTATCTACGCAAGGGACAGATACCAGAGGGACTGCGCGCGTTCCATGGAAAAATTCATGGAAGGCAGAGAGGTTGGCATTGAGAGTGGACAGGATTTCAAGGATATTTCCCAGTTCCTTGCGTCTAAAGAAACTAATTTTACAGAAGAAGATAAAAAGAATCTTCTAGACTGCTACCTTGGAACTAGCAAAAACGAAAACGGAGAACTTGTTGGTCAGGATAAGCAAAAAGCACTTGACCTTATGTCGAAAGCTCTTTTTGCAATTGATGTGCCTGCCATAAAGCTGGACAGCGACTTCAATATTATAAGAAATGCAAGAAAGCTCGAGGCTATACTGGGACAGGTTGTAGCCTATGAGAATATGCTCAAAAACTATGAAAGACAGGATAATGAAGGAAATACCGTAACATACTTTGATGATATAAAGCCGGAGACAGCTGCTCTTATCAAGGAACAGCTCGACAGACTGCGCCTTATTGCTCTGTACTACGCAAACCGCAGGGATATTCTGACAGACAAGGTCTATGTGGACCACTACGATGATGAGCTCTCTGAAAATGCAACGCAGCAGGATGGCGAGGATAAGATGAAGCTTGCAAGAATGCTTACGGAAAATAGGGCTATTGGCAGCAAGCTAAGACAGGCCTACGAAGGCGATACCCGCTTCCAGGAGAGCGAAGAAAACAGAACTGCTCAGCGTGAAAGACTTAGTGATGCCTACAAAAAGATGGACTATTTTGGGACGGAAGGTTTTGGTAAGTACTCTTCAAAGGCTGTAAGATGCAGTACAAGCTTTAACGGCCTCTATTTTTCCATGAGCGATCTTAAGAAAAACTCAAGGACATTTGACGTCAACAGCTTTGAGATGAAGCTGGTAAAAAATCAGCTCGACAATGTTAAAAAGCTTCTTGATCAGCCGGCATCAAAAGTGGGCTTTTATGAAGCTAAGCAAAGGCTTCTTAGTTCTTTTGACGAGCTCTATTTGAATAGTAAAGACTATATCGAGAAAAGGGTAAAAGTAGGTGACACCTCAGAACGTCATGCTGCAGTTATCAATATCAGGAACTACGCGAGAAACTGCTATAGCTTTATTTTTTCAATGAATGAGAAGCAGTTTAAGGATATCACAAGCGGTAATGAAAACGCGTCCCTGTCGGATGTGTTCAGAAAGTCTGATGTGATCGTTGATACAAATGAAGAAGAGCAGGAAAGAACAAAGAAAGATTTCTTGAGAAAGAAGCTCAGAAATCTTGAGGATGATTTTGACGGCACCTTCGATAAGGATTCAGATTTCTGGAGATACAGGAATTATAATGAGACTATCACTAAGTTTCTTAATAACAAAATACGTGACGATGAGTATGTGTTTGACGAAGTAAAGAAAGTTCTTATAAAGCAATATGATGCGATCATTACACTTGCCAGAAGCTACATGGCTGACAAGAGACCTATGATGTCCGGTGCCTTTAACAGATATGTCATTGCACAGTCAGCGCTCCGCAATGCGGAGGATATGAAGAAATTCATAGCTGATTGCAAGTACGTTGATCCGATTGACCGCGAAAAGGGAGATATCGTTATGGAAGATCTCCTTTTCGGAAGAGAAACAGTTACTTTTACCGAGACAAGAAAAGGCAGAGGTCCTATAACAAAGACTGTTGTAGGAGGAGATCCCAGGACAGAATTTACTGATAAGGAAGAGGATTTAAGAGAGAACAAGTATAGAAAAGCAATAGACTTTGTGGGCGGAGACACTACGGCTCTCAAAAACTACAGGACTGCAACCTACAAGGATATTGACGGAAACGTTAAGTACGGCCTTGCCTATGAGTCTTTTACCAGAAAGGTGCCCAAAGGGCATTCAAAGCGCGGATACAAGTATGTTTCTGCCAAGGACATCATCAAAGGCGCAATTGACAACAAGCTTCCTATAGTTTCTTCAGAGAATGCGCTCAGACAGCTCACCACCATCAGGATTATGGACACTATTTTTGGCAAGAAAAAGAGAAGTATGGAAAGTCTTTTGTACAATGCTTCGACCCAGCTTGTCAAAGGTGAAATGCGAATTGTCGTATCCTCAGTACTGAATACGTCTAATGCCGGATATTTTGGAAGAGACGAAGAGGAAAATGCCCAGAATCAGGATGTGCGAGAAGTGTCAATCCTTGATGAAAAGGGCGATCTCAACATCGGTGCCTATGACAGAACCGTGGCAGATAAGGTTATGTCTGTTTCAGCAGAAGACTGTTTTGCCGAATTTGAGAAAAACGGTCTGACTCTTACACAGAAGGAGAAAACGGAATTTACCGAGAGGCTGACTAAGGTACAGACTGCCTTTAAGAAGGACAAAGAGCAGGATGGCGGATTCAGAAAAGAGCAGGATGAGCAGGACGAGGAAAAGAGACTTAACGATATTAAAACTTTTGAAGATAACCTGAAAAAATATAAGAGATGGGGGCTTGAGCCTGAACACGATAATATCAGAGGAACCCATTTCGAAATCAAAAAGCTGAAGATAAAGAAAGTCCGTGATAGCGCAGGCCTCTACAACTCCGCAATGCAAAAGGATCATGAAAAAGAAGTCAAAAACGGTCTTCTTGTTTCAGAGTTCTTGAACCATCGTGGCACCGTTGAAAAGAACCTGACGCTTCAGAAAGAGCTTGAAAATCAGAATCAGCAGAGACAGGAAAATGTCGATGAAAAGCAGAGACTTCAAAGGGAAAGGGTATTTGCTGCAAGAAAGAAAATACTTGAGATCAGAGAAGAGAAGGCTAAGTACAAAAGCGAATCAGACCGCCGCAGACTGTTCGAAAAGAAGCGATTCAAAGATATTGTTGAGCCTGTTATTAAAAAAGAAACAAAGTACAATTACCCACCTGAGTTTACAGCGATAATTCATGCTTTTAATGACTATGCGGATATGGATGTCACAATCGTAAATGGAGCTCAGGAGACCAACTTTAGCCAAAGGCAGCTTAAGTATAAGGAGGATGCTTATAAGAGAGAAGGAGAGCTTATTTTAAAAGCGAAAGAGCTCTGTGATAAGAGGATTGATAGTATTCCTGAGAATACAACGGATAAGCATTTGAAAAAAGAAAGAAGCGTACTTATTAAACTCAAGTATTTGTATGAGGGCATTACGGATGGAAAGCTCGAATACGAAAAGGGAACGGATATAGTCGTTAAGGACGAGGCCTTTGTTTCCGTCGAGTTTGATAATGTTAAGAATGAGCTTGTCAAAACAGAACCACAAGAGATGAACCTTAGAAAAGACGAGCCTTTGTTTACACATGAGCCGTGCGTAAGCGATATTGCTCAGGGTTACTGCGGAGACTGTTATTTCCTTGCAGCAACGGCAGCAATTGTTGAGCATGATCCAAGCTTCATCAAGTCGATGATGGTAGATAACAAAAACGGTACGGTTACCGTAAGGCTCTATGGACTGGAAGGCCCAAGGTTTATTACTGTTACCAAGAGCACACCAAAGGATACAGCAGGTAAATATGGTCGTGACGGCGACAAATACGTACAGGGTGCTCTTTGGATTAAAATGCTTGAAAAAGCCTTTGTTGCATCTGGACTTATGGGAGAGTATTTCCAATCCTTGACCAATGAAGAAGAACATGAGCTGAATGAAAGAATTGGCAGATATGTTCAGGTTAAAAACAGAGACTTGGCATCCTATGAAGTTCATAATGGAGGAGATCAGGCCTGTGCTGCACGAATACTCACAGGTAAGGTGGCATCCAGGAAAGACCTTTGGAATACAGAAGAATACAGTGGCCAGTTTATAAAGGGTGAGATCCAATTGACTACTGAACAATCGAATTTCCTCAAGCTGGCTGAAGGCCTTGGCAAAAATAAGGCTGATTATGCTCTTACGGCTTCTACGGATGCGTTCTCCGCAGGTGAAAATGTTGGACTCAAGGTAGGTCCTAAGGAGAAGGGCATCTACAATCATCACGTCTATACAATAATGGGCGTCAGAGAAGTTAGCGGAGAAAAACTCATTGTCATCAGAAACCCTTGGGGTGCAAGCGTAAATGACTTCGCCTACGAAGAAAAGACAGGTAACATCTACTCTGAGTTCGACGACGATCCAAAGAGTGGTGGATTCTTATTCCTCCCGGTTGATACCTTCTTTAGAATGTTCAGACACTTTAATAAGATTGAGACTTGAATTAGAATGGACGGTTGCGAGCAACCGTCCATTAGTTTTTGCTGGGGATGGGGAGGATTGACGGGGTATTGATGGGAATTATTTATTTTCTATCCATATGGGTTCTATTTTGGGGCATTCTGTTCGAGTTTATGCTATTCAGTGAATTCTACTATTTTCATGGTTTATTGGTGCTTTACTTTTGGAGTGTTTTTTTGTATATTAGTCGGTGGATTAAGAAAGATTTCTTTTCAATAATTCTTTTTGAATGGCTACTTTCTTCTGAACGTAGCTAAACTATTCCAATTACAAGTGTTTATACGCCTTTTTACTGCGGGGGCAAGGCGTGTGTGGATAAGCATAATGGAATTGATGCATTTATATACCTTTCAAGCTGCATTGCGAGGATTTTTATACCGTTAGAATTGGTGTATGGCAAGGGTGGTATATAAAAGGGATGAAGGTTTGGGATTTTATATACCGTTAAAATGGAGTGCGAGTAAGGGTGGTATATAAAGGGGATGAAGTAGTTGGATTTATATACTTGTAAAAAAGCATGCGATAAGGCCGGTATATAAAGGGGATGAAGTTATGTGATTTTATATACCGCTAAAATGCGATGTGATCTGGCTGGTATATAAGATGGATGAAGTTTTGGGGCCTTATATACCTAAAAAATTGCATTGCGGCAAGACTGGTATATAAAAAGAATGAACCCTAATGATTTATATACTTTTTTTAGTGTGTGCTACTGATTATTGGTCTGAAATGAAAAATGACAGTAGGAAAAAGTATATAAATACTGCAAGAATAGAAGATGTTATATACGCAGTTAGTTAAAAGGCTTGAAAACAGGTATATAAAGCATAGGTTAAGGCGTTGAATTATATACGCGATGAAATTGATAGGATTCAAAAGGTATATAACGCTATGATTTTTGGTTGAATTATATATGTGATGCGTCCAAGTGATGACCAAGGTGAATATCAGAAGCAATGCTAACTGTTAAAAAGCCTGAAGTAATTAAGAAAACAGGTTAGAAAGAACATTAGAGAATGCTATAGAGAAGAAATTAAAAAAGCAACCAGGAAAGAAATCAGGTAAGAAATCAGGTAAGAAATCAGGTAAGAAACCAGGAAAGAAACCAGGAAAGAAACCAGGAAAGAAACCAGGAAAGAAACCAGGTAAGAAACTAGAAAAGAAATTGGAAAAGAAACTAAAAAGCAAGTAAGAAAGATATTTGAAAAAACATGAAAAGAAACATGAAAAGAAACATGAAAAGAAACATGAAAAGAAACTAGACAATGACATAGAAAGCAATTTAGAAACAGACTAGGAAAAGGTCCAAAAAGCAAATTGGAAATAAGCTAGAAGAAATTAGGAAAATACAAGAAAGCGAGATAGAAGAGAACAATATGGATAATGATCTTAACAATAAGAATATGATTCAAAATAAAGAAAAAGATGCCACAGCTAGTAAAATCAGAGAGAGCATAAAAGGCAGAGAGAACATAAAAAGCATTGAAAGTAAAAAATCCACAGAAAGCGCAAAAAGCATAGAAAGGATAAAATCCACAGAAAGCGTAAATGGCATAGAAAGGATAAAATCCACAGAAAGCGTAAATAGTATAGAAAACATAAAATCCCAGAAGGGCTGCAGATGCGGGGATGAAGCATTATGGATTAATAGTGTCAGGAAAAGAAAAAATGAGCTTGAGACTATTATAAACAAGACAGAAGAGGCAATAAGTGCAGCTCCGGATGGGCATCTCAGAGTACAGGATAGAAAGAGCTACGCGCTTTATTACTGGATAAAGCAATCTGGCGATACGATTGGAACGCTTATTCCGAAGAAAAAGAGAAGTATAGCAATGAAGCTTGCTCAAAAGGACTATGATCAAAAGCTTGTAAAAATGGCCAAGAAAGAGCAGAAGGCCTTATCGAAATATTTGTTATTTCTGGAAGAAAACGTTCCGGCCACAATATATGATAATCTTAGCGAGAAAAGAAGAGTACTGGTGGCACCATTTATGCTCGCGGACGAAGAGTATATAAAGAAGTGGTTGGAGACGCCTTATGAGCTGATGGGATTTGAAGAAGGGGCACCGGAGTATTATTCTGAAAAAGGTGTCAGAGTTAGGTCAAAATCAGAGCTCATTATCGCAGATATGCTTGAGAAATATGGAATTCCTTACAAGTATGAATATCCGTTGAAACTAGGGAAAAAAGGCACAGTAAGGCCGGATTTCACATGCCTTAATGTGCGAACAAGAAAAGAGTATATTTGGGAGCATTTTGGGATGATGGGGGATCCTGAGTATGCAAATAAAAATGTCATGAAAATCAATGCCTATGGAGAAAATGGCTTTGAAATGGGAAATAACTTGATAATGACGTTTGAGACTTCTCAAAGTCCTATCAATTCTAATATAATTAGGACTATGGTTAAATCTTTCCTGCTGTGACCGGAAGACAACACTAGATGAATTTTGATTCCTTCGTCGATACATACGTATGAATGGGAAAAGAAATTGAAAGGCAACATTATGATGAATTTTGATTCCTTTGTCGAAGATATACAGAAGAATAATTGGCAAGTCTATGGTGTAGAAGTGTATGAAGATCGCATCCTTACTCATACATATGGGGATACAAAAGAAAAACTTCACGACATTTATTCTGCCACAAAAGCAGTCCTCTCAATTGCTGTAGGTATTGCAAGCGATGAAAAACTCTTTGATATCAGCAAGTCTGTATTACATTATTTTCCGCAAAACAAGGTGGAGAAACTCTCAGAGGAACAAAGAAGTATCTTTGAAAAAATAACAATTCAGAGGCTAATGACGATGTCTGTTCCGGATATGCCTTTTGTTGCAGAGGGAAACAGCTACATTGATTTTGCGTTGAATACGAAAATTAATAATCCTGAAGAGCGAGTATTTAATTACAACAATATCAACGCATACCTAGTGGGAGTTGCGCTGACAAAAGCTCTGGGGACTGACCTTGGAGGCTTTATCGAAGAGCGGATATTCAAGCCGCTTGGAATAACAAATTTTGAGTATGATAGGTGCCCAGAAGGCTATTTCTATGGCGCATCAGGCATAAAGCTGACAGTAAATGAACTCAGCAGGTTGGGACTTCTTTTGTATAATAAGGGAATTTTCAATGGGAAAAGAATCCTCTCAGAAGCGTACATTGATGAAGCAACTTCAATTCAGCAGATGAATCGCGAAGGCGGCTACGGATATTTCTTATGGAAATACCTTGATGGATTCAGCATAAACGGAAAATGGGGACAGAAGTGTTATGTGCTTCCGCAGAGGAAACTTATGGTATCTTTCCTCGCATATTTGGAAGAAAGCTCCAGCATGATCAGAAAAAGCATGGAAAAGAATATTCTGTGAGCTTTTGAATCGTCATTGTTTTATAAGAATTGCTCTATGTGAGCTTTAACATGGCGATAATATTATGGCAACATTGCAGAAAGTGGGGAAATTAAGCGTGACATACAGGTTAGGCACAATGCAGGATTTGGAAAATATCTGCACATTGGTAAAGAATGCTATTATCGAGATGGAGAAAAAAGACACAATAATGCCCTAAGGAGCTAGAAGTAATGGTTTATATAGGTTGTCACCTGACAGTTACAAATGGATATGAAGCGATGGGCCACCAGATGGTGGATTTTGGCGGGAATACATTTTCCTGGTTCACCAGAAATCCGAGAGGCGGTAAGTCAAAAGATATAGTGCCTGAGGATGTTAAGGCGCTTATCGGAATTTTGGAAAAAGAGAAATTTGGCAAACTGGTAGCGCATGGCAGCTACACAATGAATCTTTGCTCCGCGAATCCCGAGACAAGAGCGGGCGGCGTTGAGATGTTGGTAAAAGATATTGAGAAGATGGAAAATCTTCCCGGGCAATATTACAATTTCCATCCCGGCTCACATACAGGGCAGGGCGTGGAAGTTGGAATTGAGCAGATAGCTGAAGGGCTGAATAAAGCTCTTTTTCCTGAGATGAAAACGACGGTGCTGCTTGAAACAATGGCCGGGAAAGGTTCTGAGGTTGGAAAAACGTTCGAGGAGCTGCGGGCGATAATTGACCTTGTGGAGTGCAAGGATAAACTGGGAGTTTGCTTTGACACCTGCCATACCTGGGATGCCGGCTATGATATTGTAAATGATCTTGATGGTGTGCTTTCTGAGTTTGACAGAATTATTGGCCTTGACAGGCTTAAGGCAGTTCATTTCAATGACAGCAAGAATGAGCGCGGATCGCATAAGGACCGCCATGAAAAGCTGGGGAAGGGAATGATCGGGATGGATGCCATGAAGCGTTTCGCTACGCATCCCGCATTTGAAGGGCTTCCTTTTATTCTCGAAACGCCAAATGATGATGAAGGTTATATCCACGAAATCGCAACTGTGCAGAGCTGGTTTTGAAGAAATTATAATAAAGAGATATCCACGAAAATTGCAACTTTACATAGCTGATTTTGAAAAAATATTATTAAAGTGATGTTTACGAAATAGGAGCAATCATGGAGTTTATTGTAAAGCACTTTAGTGAGCTCAGTACAAATGAGCTGTATGAAATATTGAAGACGCGAGCTGAAATCTTTGTTGTTGAGCAGGATTGCGTATACCAGGATCTAGATGACAATGATCAGGATGCCATGCATGTTTTTTGCTGCAATGAAAATGGCAGAGTTTCCGGCTATCTTCGAGTGTTCATTCGGGATGCTGAGAATGGTGTGGTTCAGATTGGAAGAGTAGTTACTCTTGAACATGGTAAGGGAATAGGTGGACAGATCCTTCATAAGGGTGTCGAGGTCGCGATAGAACATTTTAAGGCAAAAAAGATATATCTGGAAGCGCAGGTTTATGCGATAGGATTCTACGCCAAAGAAGGCTTTGAAGTTGTTTCCGACGAATTCATGGAAGATGGAATTCCTCATGTGAAGATGGAGCTTGATAAAATATGAGATTTCTCACGTGAAAATGGAAATTAATAGAATATCTGGAATATGAAGATGGAAAAGGAGATTGCGGACAATGGATCTCCAAAATCTCCTTCCGGGGAGTTTTTTGTCATATAATAGAAATATGAAGAAAAAAACATTACGACTTATAATCACAATTGCAGCCATCGCCATTTTCTTAGTCCTGGTCTACTTTGTAATTGGCAGGCCGATGATCGCGTTTCTTGGCGATGCAGAGAAATTCCAGGCTTACCTTGATGAGAAAGGGATTGCGGCGCTACTGGTCTTTGGAGCGTTTGTCGCGGTGCAGACACTTTCGACATGCATTCCTGGGCTGCCTTTTTATCTGGCGGCGGGCTATGTGCTTGGAGGCGTGAAGGGAGCTCTTTTGTGCGATGCGTTCGCGACAGCAGGAAATACCATCGCCTTTTTAATTGGAAAAAGATTTGGCAGAAACTTTCTGACTTCTCTTTTCCCGGAAGATAAGCTCAAGAAAGTTGAAGAGATAATAGACATGGGAAATCCGACCCTGATCCATGTTCTTTTTATGCTGCTTCCGCTTCCAAAAGATACATACGCTTGGCTGGGATTTTATTCGGGCGAAAACCTTATAAAGTGGATTTTGATAACATTTATTGCGCGCTTTCCACATATTTTTATCTATACATTCGGAGGCGAAAAACTTGTCTCTAACCAATATGGTGTGCTGCTAGTCGGCGTTGCAATTGCCGCAGTTGTCTACCTTGGCGTTGCCATTGTGTTAAAGCAAAAGAGAGACAAGTAAATCCTAAGCCAGAAATGAGCAAGGCTCTTGCATTGTTTGATGATGATTATGTAACAAGACATATGATCGAAGAGTTCATCATTGATGAGCAGGATCATTACAACTGGGTAAAAGGTCATCTTTGCCTCATCGAACAGATTGGTCTTGAGAATTACATGATCGAGATGCTTGGAGATTAAAAAGGTAACAGATTGCGAAGAGGTCAGAAATAGATTCTGATCTCTTCTTTGTGTGATCTGATAAAGCAAAGATTGTACAGGTAGCTGGTAAGGCTGCCTGTTTTTTTGTGTTTTTATGCATTTTTTATTTAATTTTATTAAAAAAATATTAAACGTAAAACAATGCATTATTTAGCTGTATAATGTACATAGGTGGATATTTATTATATTGAAAGGAGTGTCGCTATGTCAAGGACAACTGAAAACAAGAAGAATAAGGTC
>JAEEGL016254445.1_pt1 | contig 24026 bp, 22 predicted proteins | sample 9134231 | NCBI WGS metagenome assembly JAEEGL01 (sample SAMN16246548, study PRJNA631951) | gut metagenome | biome: gut microbiome; feature: rumen; material: fiber-attached | host: Bos | place: Iran: Karaj | collected 2018-10
CTGCATGAACCATCTGATGATCCCGGAGCACATCTACTGCGCCATCAACCCCATCTCCGCCATGACCAGCGGGCTGAAGGACGGCGTTGTGCCCAAGGCTCCGGTGAAGAAGAAGGTCGCCATCATCGGCGGCGGCCCCGGCGGCATCCAGGCGCTGCAGACCCTTCTGGACCGCGGCCATGACGTGACTCTGTATGAGAAGAGCGGCCAGCTGGGCGGCAACGTCATCGGCGCTGCGGCTCCTCCCTTCAAAATCGACGTGCAGGATTACCTCAAGTGGATGCGCCACACCGCTGCTCAGTGCGTGAAGCGGGGCGCGAAGATCCTCCTGAACTTTGAGGCCACCAAGGACGTTCTGGACAAAGAGGGCTATGACGCCGTCGTCATCGCCGTCGGTGCAGAGCCCATCGTGCCCGGAAAGATCCCCGGCATCCGCAAGCCTCACGTGGCCTGGGCTCCCGATGCGGAGCGCGGCCTTGCCAAGGTGGGCGACGAGATCGTGATCGTCGGCGCCGGCCAGGTCGGCATGGAAGCCGCCGTCGATTTTGCTGAACAGGGCAAGAAGGTCACCGTCATCGAGATGATGGATCCCATGACCGCCATGTTCAAGTCCCGCGGCAGCCGCGACCTGATGAAGAAGATGAACGATGACGGCATCAAGGTCGACATTTTCTACGGCACGGCCCTTGAGGAAGTCAAGGACGACTGCGTCATCGCCAAGGACGTGAAGACCGGAGAGCTCAAGGAATACAAGGCCGACACCGTGCTTCTGGCCATGGGCATCAAACCCCGGCTGAACGTGGTGGACGAGCTGCGTCATTCCTGCCCCGAGACCAGCGTGGTCATCGCGGGCGACTGCAACAACAAGGCCGGCACCATTTCCGAGGCTGTCAATCAGGCTTTCCAGGGCTGCATCCACATCTGATCACAATCGCACAAAAAGGGAGCGCTGCAGATCGCAGCGCTCCCTTTTTTGACCGCCTCACGCAGAAAGCGTGAGGCGGCTGTCCTTCAAAACCATTTTTTCCGCCTGCCGATGAGCACAAGGGCCAGCACCACGATGATCGACAGCAGGATCACATACACATACCCGAATCGCCAGTAGAACTCCGGCATAGACTGGAAATTCATGCCGTACCAGCCGACGATGATGGTCAGCGGGAAGAAGATGCTGGTAAGCACGGTGAAGAACTTCATGGTCTTGTTGAGATTCACATCCAGATAGGAGGAGTACGCATCCTGCAGATGCACCACCATATTGGACAGAGCGTCCACGTCCTCCCGCAGGCGGACGATCTTTTTTCCGATATTGGAGATATACATCAGGCTGTCGTTGTCGAAGATATCGTTTTCGTTCTCCTCCACGGCGTCCGTGATATCCAGCAGCTGTTCATAATAATTATGGGCTCGGAGAAGCCGGTTTTTCAGGTCCAGCAGCGTCGTACTGAAATCCGCGTCCGCCTCGTCCTTCAGCACCTGGGCTTCCAGCTCGGACACCTCTTCGCCGGTGCTCTCCAGCACGATGATATCTCCGGCTACCAGTGCGTCCAGGAAGGCGTAGATGAGCTTCTCCAGCGTCATGCTCCGTGGCGGGAAGCGCCGCAGGGCCTGGCGGAAACGCTGCTCCGTGGAGCGGTCCTCATCCAATACGTCGATCACCAGGAACAGATTCTTTTTGATGAACAGGGCCACGCAGTCGTCGTTGACCTCCGGATGCACCGGGTCCACGATCCGAAGCTCTGTGAAGGTGTACTCGTCGTATACTTCCACCCCGGATCGGAAATAGCGATTGGCGCTCCGGCAGGCTTCCACGTTGGTAGCGGCAAAGCCCAGGGAATCGCTGACCTCCGCCAGTTCGTCGCAGCTGAGGTAGCCTACGGTCAGACGGCTGTCCCCCGGCAGCTTGTCCGTTTCTTCGATTTTCGTTCCGAAGGTATAGTACATATCGCCTTTGCCTCCTTTGTCGCCCGACTCAGGAATGTATCATTGTTTTCGGTCCATGCCGTCTTCCGGCAATCCTTCAGGCTCAGCTGCTTCGGCATATTTCATTTTTAACCATTTTCCGGTTTTTTCAAGGATGAACATGTTGCCGAAGTGATAAACCGTCTGCCCGTTTCCATCCTGCTGCTTCATCCTGATCAACCACGTCATGCCTTCGTATTGCGCGGGTGATTCCTGGAATCGCTTCTTCAAATGAGCGATCCATCATTTCACTCCACGCAGAACCATGGTCACGGAAACGGAAGTATCCCATTGCCGGTTCCCTGTCCGATACAGGCGGAGCCGCTCGTCAAAGCGGGAATTCGCCGCCTGCAGGATCGGTTCTGTCCCGTCTGCGCCGGTTGACCGGAGCGCCTCGAGATCGTTCTGCCGCATAGCCTCGATCATCATTTCCGCCTGCGCGGCGGAGTATTTCGGATGATCCGGCGTTAGATCGATGACGGTATAACCGGTCGTTATCCCGGTGAATCCGTTGGCCTCCATCGCCGCCGGAAGCTCCGCCTCGCTCATGGGATACCGGCAGACCTGATATTTCTCCATTTCTTCCGCAGGGGACGGCATGGCGTCCCAGAATCTTCTTTCCTCCTCGGAAGGCTCCAGGCAGGCCGCTTTGCAGTTGATGCCCTTTCTGGCCGATAGGCACAGGCAGATCCCACCCGGCTTCAGCACCCGCCGCTGTTCGCCCCAGAAGGCCCCGGGCTCCACATGCTCCTGCACGGTGTTGGAAATCGTGACGTCGAAGGTCCCGTCCGGGAAGGGCAGCGCAGCCGCGTCCCCCTCCAGGAATTCGATCCCCGGCTCATGGGCCTTTGCAAATCGGATGAAACTGCTGTCCCGGTCCACCGCGGTGATCCGAGACATGGGATACCAGCGGCGAAGCGCGCCGGCCAACGCGCCGGGCCCGCAGCCGACCTCCAGGATTTTCAGCGCCCGGTCTCTGCTCAGGTCAAAGAGTTTTTCATACTGGGGGAAGAAAAGATCGTCAAACCGAAGCTTTCTGCTGAGATACAGCGTCAGCGTTCCCTGCACATGTTCGGACCAGACCGTATTCACAGACCATTCCTCCCGTCGATTTAAGGCTGATTATAGCAGGGTTTTCCTTGAAAAACAATGTGCTCCCGGTGGGATTATCTGCTCGCCGTCACGTTTCAACTCCCCTCGGATAATGATTGAGGCGGCCCGGAAGGGCCGTCTCAATCAATGGCTGGGATGGCGGGATTCGAACCCACGACTGCAGGAGTCAAAGTCCTGTGCCTTACCGCTTGGCGACATCCCACAAAGAACCGCCGGGACGGAACCGTCCCGGCGGAATGGGGTGGGTGAACGGAGTCGAACCGTCGGCCTCCAGAGCCACAATCTGGCGCTCTAACCAACTGAGCTACACCCACCGTATCAGGCGGTATGATGAATCTTACACCATACCGCCTCTAAAATCAATAGCTGCACGAAAAAATAGCTGATCAGGCTGCGGGGAGCGGGAAACCGGGCGTCGTTTCATAACTGCCGTCAGAATACCAGAGCGCTTCCGCCCCGTAAGCTTCGGCCAGCGCCGCGCCTTCTGCCCTGGGCAGCAGGAACAATGCGGTGGACAGTGCGTCCGCAACTGCAGAATCCGGGCAGATCACGGTCACCATATCATATTCCCGGGCCGGCTCTCCGCTGTCCGGATCCACGATGTGGCAGTACCGCTGTCCGTTTACCGTAAAATAGCGCTGATAGCTGCCGCTGGTCACGGCGGCGCAGTCGGCCAGTTCCAGTACCATCAGCGTATCTCCGCTCTCGTCCGGCCGCTCCAGTGCCACCCGCCACAGGCTCCCGTCTCCTTTCAGCCCGACGGAACAGACGTTGCCGCCGGCGGAGATCAGGAATCCGCCGTACCCCTTATCTTTGGCCGCCGCACAGGCATGCTGCACGGCCCAGCCCTTTGCTACGGCTCCGACATCCAGCTTCAGCTCCGGATCCGAAAAGGCGACCGTGGAAGCCGCCCGGTCGATCCGGAGGGACGAGGGGGACATGTGCTCCATCGCTGCCCGAAGGGCATCCCCATCCGGCAGCGCGGCGTTTTCGGGATCCTCGTTTCCCCGGATCCTGGCTTCGTGCCACAGAGACAGCAGGGCGCCCATGCAGATATTGAGCTTGCCTCCCGAAGATTCTCCCATCTCCAGCGCGAATTCCAGCAGGTCCAGGATCCGTCCGTCCACGACGATCGCCTGCCTGCCCGCCAGGCGGTTGACGGCGCAGAGATTCGTCATTCCCTCATATTCATGGTAGATATCGAACAGCCGGTGAGAGAGCAAAAGATCTTCATGCAGCAGCTCCGCCAGCTCGTCCGCCGCCGCCCGGCTGCCGGCGAACACCGTGATCCCGGTCACCGTATCGAACACGTCCGCATACGTATAGCGATAGACGGCCGGCTGCCCGCCGCATCCGCAGAGGAGGGCGAAACAGACGGCCGTGATCAGCAGGCAGCGGAGCCGCTTACAGGTAGCTGACATATTCTTCCGTGAACCGCAGGAAGGCTTCCGTAAACTGAACGGATTCCTCCGCATTGGAGGAATACTCATGCGGCATATAACTGGGATTCTCAGCCTTCAATGTGTAGATCGCGATGTTGGAGCAGTGATCGGCGATCCGTTCGAAATTGGTGATCAGATCGTTGAACACAAAGCCCACGTTGATGGTGCAGCGGCCGGACTGAAGACGGTTCACGTGCCTGAGCTTCAGCTCGTCGCAGACGATATCGATGACCTCCTCCAGCGGCTCCACCTGAAGCGCCATCTGCGTATCGCTGGTGCAGTAGGACGTGGTGGCCAGCTCCGTGACCTGCCGCAGTGCGCGGCAGATGAGCTTCAGCTCCTCCACCGCTTCCGGGGAGAAAAACTGCTTCTTCTCCTGCATCTCCGTCGCCAGCTCGGCGATATTCTGAGCATGGTCGCCCAGCCGCTCCAGGTCGCTGATGCAGCTGAGCACCTTATCCGCGCTGCGTCCCTGGGCAGCCAGGGCTTCCGACCCCAGCAGACGCATCATAAAGTCGCCCAGCTTATCCTCATATTTATCCAGCAGCGTCTCCCGGGCAGTCACCCGTTCAACGACCGTCTTGTCGTAGTTCTCCAGCAGACCCAGGGCGTCGTACACCGTGGCTCCGGCGATCTCCGCCATTTTGCGGGCAGCAGCCAGGGAGAGATTGACGGCGGTGTTGGGATAGCGGAGCGCAGATTCCGTCAGCTTTTCCAGATACTCGCTGTCCGCATCCTCTGCCGGGTCATACCGGATGATCCGGTAGCAGGCCTTTTCCAGCAGCTTGCGAATGGGCATCATCAGCACCACGGAGAAGACGCGGGTGCTGCTGTTCAGAAGTGCGATGCTCACGGGACCCGCCGCGCCGTCCATGAAGGACAGAGCGCCGAAGGCCCGGAAGGCGTAGTAAAAGAGGAAAACCAGCGCCACGCCCAGCACGCTGGCGCAGATATAAATAATGGCCGTTCTCTTTCCGTTTTTCGAAGAGCCCATCATGGACAGGAGCACCGGAGAACAGCAGCCAATGTTGATACCCATGATCAGGGGCAGGCAGGCGTTGAGCGTGAGGACCCCCGTCACCGACAGAGCCTGAACGATACCGACGCCTGCGCTGGAGCTTTGGATCACGGCAGCCAGCAGGATGCCCATGAGGAGCGCGGGCAGCGGATGGGTAAAAAGTGTGAGGATGCCGACGAATTCCGGATCGTCCTTCAGGGGTGAAACGGCGCCGGACATGGTGGACATGCCGGTCATCAGCAGGCTGAAGCCCAGCAGGATCGCCCCGAAGTGCTTCATATTCCTCTTTTTTACGAACATATAGAGGATGATCCCCGCCAGCGCAAAGACGGGAACGAAGGTCCCGGCAGAGAAAACACGGGCTATCCCGCTGCTCCCCTCGGCGCTGGCCAGCGTCAGGAGCCAGCCCGTCACCGTCGTGCCGATCTGCGAGCCCAGGATCAGGGGCACCGTCTGCGCCACCTTCATCATTCCCGCATTGACGAAGCCCACCACCATGACGGTAGCGGCCGAGGAAGACTGAATGACCGCCGTGACCAGGATCCCGAGGAAAAGGCCCTTTACGGGATTGGAGGAGAGCCGACTCAGGAAGCTTTCCATCTTCTTCCCCGCCAGGCCTTTCAGCCCGCTGCCCATCACCGACATGCCGAAGAGGAAGAAGGCCAAGCCTCCCAACAGCGTGATCACGTCAAATACTGTCATACTATGACCTCTGGTTAAAGATATCTCTATTATTTTCGATTCATTTTAGCATAATCGGTCCAAAAAAGGAAGCCATTTCCCATAGTTTGCCTTTTGTTCACAAACAGGATCCGCTCTTGCGTGAATTCACTCGGGATGCTATGATGGTAAAAATCCGGGGATGGGAGGCGCTGCGATGAAGGAAAGCGGGTTTTCCGAGCGTGTGTATGCGCTGGTGCGGCGGATCCCTGCAGGGAAAGCTGCTACCTACGGCTGTATTGCCCTCCTTCTGGGCGCGCCGAGAGCGGCCAGAGCCGTGGGTACCGCGCTTTCCCGCTGTACGGATCACACAGTTCCCTGCCACCGGGTCGTGGACCGGCTCGGAGCAACCAAAGCGGCCTTTGACGAGTATGCCCCCGGGACGCAGCGGGCCATACTGGAATCGGAAGGGGTCCTTTTCCTTCCGGACGGCCGGGTGGACCTGGATCGCTGCGGCTGGACCGGCGAAAATTGAGTTGCATGGAAGCGGAATCGTGATATAATACAAGCTATCTGCGGGCATGATGGAATTGGCAGACATGCGAGATTTAGGTTCTCGTGGGAGACCGTCGGGGTTCAAGTCCCCGTGCCCGCACCATTCGGGAGCCCTCTTTTGTCCCTGAGGCAAAAGAGGGTTCCATGCAACTGAAGTCTTCCGCAGTCATGGGAGCCGTATACGGTTTACAGAAGATAGGAGTGGATCCCCGGATGTCCGATTTGAACTGCGCAACCAAATATCCGATCGTGCTGATCCACGGCGCCGGCTTCCGGGATCTCCGCTGGCCGGTCTATTGGGGCCGGATCCCCGGCGTCCTGGAGAAGCACGGAGCCGCCGTCTATTACGGGCTTCAGGACTGCTGGGCCAGCGTCGAAACGAATGCGGAGGCGATCGTTTCCCGGATCGACGCCATCCTGGCGGAAACGGGCGCGGAAAAGATCAACCTGATTGCCCACTCCAAGGGCGGACTGGAGGCCCGGATGGCCGCCTCCTCGCTGGGATATGGATGCAGGATCGCCAGCATCACGACCGTCGCCACTCCGCATCATGGTTCGAAAACCATCGACCGGCTGATGTCCGTTCCGAAAGGCGTGTTCCGGCTCGCCGCGTTCGCCGTGAACAACTGGATCCGGATCGTCGGAGATAAAAAGCCAGATTTTCTGAAGGTTTGCGAGGGCTTCACCACCGCCAATATGGAGCGGTTCAACCGCGAGAATCCCGACGTGCCGGGCGTCTATTACCAGAGCATTGCCTGTGTCATGTCCCATCCCTTTTCCGATATCCATCTGTCCACCGCCAATTACGTGCTCAATCGGATCGAAGGGCCGAACGACGGGCTCGTCTCCGTGGAGTCCGCCTCCTGGGGAGAAAATACCCGCGTCCTGCGTTCCGGCGTCTTCCGCGGCATCTCTCATCTGGATGCCATCGATCTGCGGAGGGCGCCCTTCTCCAGGAGGAACAGCGGCGGGATATCCGATATCTGTGACGTATATGTGGACATCGTAAGCGGTTTGAAACGTCTGGGGTTCTGACGGCATTCTCCCGGATCGGGGCTTGCCGTCGGAGCGCGGACGAGGCGTCGGCCCGCAGGAGCAGGAGGTCATCCCATGGATCGTTCCATTGAAAGGCTGTGTCTGGAGATCGATGATATCCTCAAGCGGAGAGTGTACAGCATCTGGCTTTACGGAAGCGTCGTGCTGAAGGATTACCGCCCCGGCTGGAGCGATATCGATTTCATCGCCTTCGCAGACGGACCGATCTCCGAAGCACAGGCAATGGAACTGTTGACCCTGCGGCAGACGCTGTCGGAAAAGTACCCGGACGACCCGTACTACCGCTGTTTTGAGGGCGTGATCACGGATCTGAGCGAGTACCAGACCGGCAGGTACACCAGGCTGGTTTATTGGGGCACTACAGGCCAGCGGATCACGGACCGATACGAGCCGGACGCCTTTGCCCGGTATGAACTGGCGCGCTTCGGCGTTTCTGTCCGGGGCGACGGGGACCGGAGCATCTTCTCCGTTCCGGATCGGGCGGAATTGACGGCTGCCGTCCGGCGGCACTACGAAACCATCCGCAGCGTTGCCGTGCAGACGGATGAACGGCTCTATTCCTGCGGCTGGCTGCTGGATATCGCAAGATGCATCTACACGCTCCGCTTCCGGGACGTGATCAGCAAGACCGACGCCGGCTCCTGGGCCCTGAAGGAGCATCTGTTTCCGGACGACGCGCCGCTGATCCGGACACTGGAGATCCGTAGAGACCCGGCGGCATACAAAGACCTCCTGGAGGTCAGAGAATGGCTGCGCGGACTTGGGCCGACCGTGCAGGCCTGCGCCGACGTGCTGGAGCGGGAGCTGTCCCGCGAGCCGTGAAGCACCCGGCAGGTTTTCACCGTTTCCTTCCCTCTCCCTCTGAAAAAACTTCGGGAATGCTTGCATAGCATCATGAAATGCAATACAATAGCGGAGTAAAGAACCCAAACGGGATCCGCGGGGCGCCGCGGCATCCGCGCATCGTCTGAAAGGCGGAATGCATGTATTACGCGATTTATCATCCTCTTTTGATCGCCGCCGCGGTGATCCCTGCCGTACTGCTGATGATCCGGGTATACCGGGCCGACCGGCTGGAGCGGGAGCCTGCCGGACTTTTGCTGGGGCTGGTCCTTCTGGGGATCCTGGCCACGGTGCTGGCCCTGGCGGCGGAGCGGATCGGGGAAGCCATCCTGGCCTTTTTCCTGGATGAGTCTTCTCTGCTCTACCGGCTGCTGCTCTGCTTCGTTGTAGTCGCCTGCTCGGAGGAGGGTGCAAAGCTGTTTCTGCTGAAACGCAGGACCTGGAACTCTCCCAGCTTCGACTGCCAGTTTGACGGGGTAGTCTATGCCGTTTTCGTGTCCCTCGGCTTTGCGCTCTGGGAAAACATCGGCTATGTGGTGATGTTTGGTTTCGAGACCGCGCTGGTCCGGGCCGTGACCGCTGTTCCCGGACACGCCTGCTTCGGCGTGTTCATGGGCATGTGGTACGCTACGGCGCGGCGCTATGAAAACGCCGGCTGGCACACCCAGAGCAGGGACAGCCTCCGAAAAGCCTTTTTCATCCCCGTCCTGCTCCACGGATGCTATGACGCCATCGCCCTGTCGGAGGAAGAGGGCTTCGGGTTGATTTTCCTGGCGTTCGTCATCGCCCTGTTTATCGCAGCGATCCTTCTGATGAAAAAGCTGTCCCGTCAGGACAACTATTTCTGAGGCAAGACAAAATAACGCCGCCGCGGACGACGGATCGTTCGCGGCGGTGATGGAGCTAGTGGGGAGACTCGAACTCCCGACCTGCTGATTACGAATCAGCTGCTCTACCGACTGAGCTACACTAGCGCCTCAAGGCATCAGCAAATCGTATCTTAGCAGACCGGTCGGCGATTGTCAATCTTTTTTTGTTTGAAAACCGAATGGAAACCAAAACCGGCCATGTCCCCGCCGCCGGGCAGAAGGGAGAGTTCATGAAGGATAAGAAGCGCATCGTCATCAAGGTGGGCACATCTACCCTCACCCACGAATCCGGCGCGCTCAATCTGCAGCGCATCGAGCATATGGCCAGGGTCCTGGCCGACCTGCACGGTATGGGCCATGAGGTGATCCTGGTCTCCTCCGGGGCGATCGCCGTAGGGGTTGCGGAGCTGCAGATGGGCGCTCGGCCCACGGAGCTGCGCTACAAGCAGGCGGCCGCCGCCGTCGGGCAGTGCAACATCATGCACATTTACGACAAGCTGTTCTCCGAATACACCTGTTCCGTGGCTCAGATCCTGCTGACCGGGGACGATGTGGACGATCCCATCCGGGCGGAGCACCTCTCCAATACCTTTTCCGCTTTGTTGGAGATGGGCGTGATCCCGATCGTCAACGAAAACGACTCCGTCTCTTCGGCAGAGATCGAGACCGGACATAATAAGATCCTGGGCGACAACGACACGCTTTCCGCCATCGTGGCCCGCCTGTGCAGGGCTGATCTGCTGGTTTTGCTGAGCGATATCGACGGACTCTTCGACGCGAACCCCCGTACGGACCCGAATGCCAAGCTGATCCCCGTCGTGACCGAGATCACCGACGACATCCTGCAGCTGGCAGGCGGAAGCGGCACCTGGCGCGGCACCGGCGGGATGGCCACGAAGCTCAACGCAGCGGGCATCGCCATGGCCTCCGGCGTGGAAATGGTGATCACCAACGGAAATCATATGGAAGACATTTACAGCATCGTAGAGGGCCAGCCCATCGGAACCCGCTTTCTGGCCCCCGACGTCGGCATCGGGAGGGAATGACATGACTCTGGAACAACTGGGCGCAGCGGCGAAGGCGGCAGGCAGGCAGCTGGCCCTCGCCGGCTCGGCGCAGAAGAACAAGGCTCTGGCAGCCATGGCGGAAAAGCTGACGGCATGCAGCGGGCAATGGCTGAAGGCCAACGAGGAGGACCTGGCGGCAGCCCGGGCTTCCGGGATGCGCCCCGCGCTTCTGGACAGGCTGGCGCTGACGGAAAAGCGTATCCTCGGCGTCGCAGACGGCGTTCTCCAGGTGGCGGCGCTTCCGGATCCCATCGGCTCCGTGGACGGCATGGAAACGCGGCCCAACGGCCTGATCATCGGCCGCCGCCGGGTACCTCTGGGGGTCATCGCCATCATCTTCGAGGCGAGGCCCAACGTGGCGGTGGACGCAGCGGCGCTCTGTCTGAAATCCGGCAACGCCTGCATCCTGCGGGGCGGCAAGGAGGCGATCCGCTCCAATATGGCGGCGGTGAAGCTGATGCGCCTGGCGCTGAAGGAGGCCGGGCTTCCGGAAGACTGCATCTGTCTCGTGGAGGATACCAGCCGGGATAGCGCCCGAGGGTTGATGCACCTGGGCGACTATGTGGACGTGCTGATCCCCCGGGGCGGCGCACAGCTTATCCGTACCGTGGCGAAGGAAGCCACCGTACCCGTGATCCGTACGGGCGAAGGGGTCTGCCACGTATATATCGACAAGGACGCGGACCTGGATATGGGAGCCGCCATTCTGTACAATGCCAAATGCTCCCGCCCCTCGGTGTGCAATGCGGCAGAATGCGTACTGCTTCATAAAGACATCGCGGAGGATTTCCTGAAAAAAGCGGTTCCTCTTCTTGATGCAGATAAGGTTGAGCTGCGCTGTGACGAACGGTCCCTGGCGATCCTGGGCAGCCGCGGCGTCCCTGCAGCGGAAGAGGACTGGGATACGGAATACGGAGACTATATCCTGGCTGTGAAGGTAGTGGACAGTCAGGAGGAGGCCATGGCATTCATCGAAGCTCACGGGACCGGCCACTCGGAGGCCATCGTGACCAGGGATTATTTTGCAGCCCAGCGCTTTCTGAGCGAGGTGGACGCAGCAGCGGTCTACGTCAACGCCTCCACCCGCTTCACCGACGGAGGCGAATTCGGTCTGGGCGCCGAGATCGGCATCTCGACCCAGAAGATGCATGCCAGGGGCCCCATGGGACTCAACGAGCTGACCAGCTGGAAATATGTGATCTACGGCGAAGGTCAGGTCCGATGATTTCACGTTAAAACGCCCCCGGCGCGGTTCGGAGCCGCGCCGGGGGCGTTTTCCATATGACGTTCAGGCGGGGAACATGCTGTCCCGGCTGGAAGGCGTCTTGCGCTCATAGATCGGGAAGCGATGGCAGAGCTCGGCCACGCGGCGCAGCACCTCCTTGCGGTTGGCGGCGAAATCCAGCGTCGCCTTGCAGATCAGCTCGCCCACTTCCTTCATCTCCGGCTCCTTGAAGCCGCGGCTGGTCACGGCGGGAGAGCCAAGGCGCAGTCCGCTGGATTCCTTGGGCGGACGGGGATCTGCCGGCACGGCGTTTTTATTAGCGGTGATGTGGACCGAATCCAGCCTCGTCTCCAGCTCTTTGCCGCTGATATCCATGTTGCGGAGATCCACCAGCATCAAATGGTTATCGGTCCCGCCGGAGACCAGTTCCAGTCCGCCTTCCATCAGGCTATCGGCCAGCGTGGCGGCGTTGGCCACGATCTGGTGCTGATAGGCCTTGAAGTCGGGACGCAGGGCTTCGCCCAGCGCCACGGCCTTTGCCGCGATGATATGCATGAGGGGGCCGCCCTGAACACCGGGGAAGATCGCGCTGTTGATCTTCCTGGCGATATCGGCGTCGTTGGTCAGGATGATGCCGCCGCGGGGGCCGCGCATGGTCTTGTGGGTGGTGGTCGTGACCACGTCGGCATAGGGCACGGGCGAGGGGTGCTCCCCTGCCGCCACCAGCCCGGCGATGTGGGCCATATCCACCATCAGGTAAGCGCCCACTTCCTTGGCGATCTCGCTGAAAATGGAGTAATCGATGACCCGCGGATAGGCGGAGGCGCCGGCGATGATCATCCTGGGATGATTGGCCAGGGCCAGCTCACGCACCTGATCATAGTCGATGCGGCCCGTAGCAGGATCCAGCCCGTAGGACACGATGTGATAATTCTTCCCGGAGAAATTGGCCGCGCTGCCGTGGGTCAGATGGCCGCCGTTGTCCAGGGACATGCCCATGACGGTATCCCCCTGCTTGCAGAGGGCCAGATAGACGGCATAGTTGGCCTGAGAACCGCTGTGCGCCTGCACATTCGCATAATGGGCGTCAAAAATGATCTTGGCTCGCTCGATGCAGATGTTTTCAGCCATATCCACATACTCGCAGCCGCCGTAAAAACGGCGTCCGGGATAACCTTCGGCGTACTTGTTGGTCAGTACGCTTCCCATGACCGCCATGACCTCCTGGCTGACCAGGTTTTCCGAAGCGATCAGCTCCAGATTGTTGCGCTGCCTGTCCAGTTCCAGAGACAGCACCTTCGCGATCTCGGGATCATACGCGCTGATATACTGCATGCTCTCTTCTACCATGTCCGTCCTCCTGTCAATAATAAAAGCTGCCAATGGCTGGCAGCTCCAGAGAATACGCAGAGGCAGGACCGGCCGGGCCGGTTCACGCCTCTCTGTCCTTTTGCCTGAGAGATTCGGGCCAAAGCCCTTGCACCTTCGGCACTCATGCGGGATGAGCTTCTCCAGAGTTTCCTCCGCGGCCGGTCTGCTTCCATTCCGGCCGTTTCGCAGGGATTGTGGGATTTGTGCGATCATAGCACAGGAAAGAGAAAATGTCAATGGTGATGTTGTCCCGAAACCGGCATCTCCGCGTGTGATGATTGGTCCATTTTTCGGCAGATCGCGATATTGCCTTCTGCCGCCGAATATTGCTCGACCTCCGATCAGAAGAATCGCACGCTGTTTTCACAAATCCGTACGCTCCCTGAAAAGCGGCAAAGGCCGCCTGCCCGAACGGGCAGACGGCCGCTGCGTGTTTCATCACTTCTTGGGAAGGTCTCCGCCGTCGTAAATATATCTGCCGTCGCGGTAGACCACCTTGCCGTAATCCCCGTTGGGATAGAAGGGCTCGAAATTGATGGGAGCGCCCAGTCGCTTGATGACCACCGGTCCGTGCCAGAGCCCGGCAGGGATCCGGATCGCCGTAGGCTCGGTGATGGTATAGGTCTCCATATGCTCAGGATCCGGGCCCAGAGAGATCTCGATCTCTGCGTCGAACTCAAAGAACTTGGAGATATCCGCGCCGGTGAAGAAGAGGTATTCCTCCACCGCGTGGTGCATGTGGGCTTCGCCGATGGTGCATTCCTTCTGCACGATATTGTAGAGATACCAAAGGCGGCTGCCCTCCATATCCTCATTGCCGCGGAAACCGCCGCGAGGACTCAGGAATCGGCTGTCGTTATGGATATCGGGCTTGTAGGGATACACATACTTGTCGAATTTGCCTGTGCGGGGCTTTTTCGCCATCTCGTAATAGGCAGCCAGCATATTCTGCTGGGGTGCCGGGGCATCCTTCTTCTCCTCGGGCTTCTTCGCCTCAAAGTCCTTCATTGCCCTGGAGAAGCACTTGCCGCAGTAGATGCACTCTTTCGTGCGGTCCATGACGCAGCGGCGGATGCCGGCCCCGTCATAGGTGAACTCCTCTCTGCCCTGCTCGTTGACGCGACGATTGATCTTGGACCAGTCGCCGTCCAGATAGACCGCGGAAAAGACGATGGGCTTTTCCGGGTTGATCTTGCGGAAATTCACCGGGCAGTGATAGAGTTTCGGCGGGACGCGGATGATGGTGGGCTGGGTGATGGTGAACATCTCCATATTCTCCGCATCGTCCCCCAGCCAGACGTCCACTTCCGCGTCGAACTCAAAGAAGTTGGACATGTCGGCATTGGTGAATACCAGGTACTCGTCTGCGCAGTGGTGCGTGTGGGGAACCTCCATGGGCAGCGGCTTATTGACGGCGGTCCAGTCCATATAGACATGTGCCTTCTCCATCATGGTGGTGCCGCGGAAAAAGCCGCGGGGCGCCACAAAGCCATACCAGGAATGATGCTCCTGCGGGATCGTGAAGATCAGATCGTCATATTTTCCCATACTGCATTCTCCTTTTTGTTTTAGTTTTTATAGGGTCAGTATAGCAGACCTGCGGGTGAATTACAATGAAAATCGCTCGGAAGCGATGCTTCCGAGCGATGAGCGATCACGATTCATAGAGGGTTTCCGCATGCAGCGCGCCCGTGGGACAGGCCCGAAGACAACTGCCGCAGCGGATGCACTTGCGGATATCATGGCTCAGCGCGTCATGATCATGATCCACCGAAAGAGCGCCCCGTGGGCATATGGCCACGCAGCCGAAGCAGTGTCTGCAGTATTCGGAAGCCCAGGCAAGGACCACGCGCTTTCCGCTCATTTGCTCGTTTCTCCGTTCCAGTCAGTTTTCATTGGGTGAGTCTCTCCTGCTGCGGCACAAGGACCGTATCCTCCGTCCAGGCCGCCACCTCTTTCACATTCCAGTTCCCGGCGTCCACCGTTTCCCAACCCGCTCTCTCGATCCGGTAAAACACGCGGGTATTGCCCGGAAAGGGACTGAAGCCCACGTTTTCCGGCGCATCACCATGGAAACAGACCCTTCGAAGGGCCCCGCAGTTGAGGAAAGCCAGACTGCCCAGACTGCTCAGACTGCCCATGACCTCCAGCTTCTGCAGGCTGGCATTGTTGGCAAACGCCCGAATGGCGACGTTCTTCACCTCCGCGGGGATGCGGTAGCTGCCGCTGCTTTTTTTCGCGGGATAGCAGATCAGAGTCTGCAGGTCGCCGCTGAACAGTACGCCGTCGCGGGCGGTATAGTACCAGTTGCCCCAAGCCACCTCCACGGAGCGCAGGCGATAGCAGTCCGTCAGCGCGGTCGTATCGAAGCTGCGCACGCTTTCGGGTATCCGGATCTCCTCCAGGGACGAATAGGAAAACGCGCATACCGCCACCTTTTCGGTGCCGGGCAGGATCTCATACCGCTCGCCTCCGCGCGCCGCGGGGTAGCACAACAGCGTCGTCCCTTCGTAAAGGACGCCTTCATCGTCCGAATAGGCGCTGCTGTCGGCGTCCACGTGGATGGCAGAAAGGCTGAGGCAGCTGTAGAAGGCGTCCTCGCCGATCTCATAGACCTCCGCAGGCAGCTGTACCTCCGGAAGGCTGCGGCAGCCGTAGAACGCCATGCCGCCGATGCTGCCCAGGGTGCCCGGCAGGCTCACCTCCCGAAGCTCGGTAAGATAGAAGAAGCAGCAATAACTGAGGCCCGTCACGCCTTCCTCCACCACTGCCCTGCGGATGCTCTGCCGCAGCGGATACCAGGGGGCGGAGCCCATATCGTACCAGTACATTTCTCCGTGGCCGGAGATGGTCAGCACACCGTCGTCCACAGTCCAGCTCAGATTGTCCCCGCAGATGCCGGTCTCCTCCGCAGCTGCAGCCGGTACCAGACCCGAAAACAGTATACAGAGCAGAATGCAAAAGATCCTTTTCATAGCACAATTCAAGGAGAGGCGTCCGCAATGACTGCGGACGCCCCTCACGCTTCGGTTTGGTTTATTTGCTCAGGGCGATGCGGCTGTACTTGTAAATGGCCTTGGTGAACCGGGGATCTGCGAAGAAGGATCCAACCAGGAAGGGCTTCTCAGCAAAGTTCGACGCATACTTGTCCACAAATGCCTTCGCCGCGGCATCCACGTCCTCGTCACTGGCATCTCTGGGCACGGCAGGAGGCGCGATGGAGAACATGATCTTATCGCCGTACTTTTCGCGCAGCATCTCCACGTCGTTCATGGACTGAGGCTGCCACATATCCACGCCCGCATAGATCATGGCGGGCACCAGAAGCTCATTCTTGCCGCAGCAGTGCTGCTGGAACCACATTCCCTTCTTGTGGCAATGATCCGCGACTCTCTTCAGGTAGGGGGCTACCATTTCCAGGCAGACGTCCAGGGAGAAGAAGGGGGCGCGCTGAGAACCCCAGTCGTCGTGGAAAACGACGCCGTCCAGGTTCAGGAACTCCGTGTAGTGGTCGATCATGGAAATGTACATGTCGGCTAGCTTGTCGAACAGGGCGTGGACCGCATCCTGCTGCTCATCATCGATCAGAGCCAGAGCGGCGCCTTCAAAGTCCATAAAGCTGATCAGCCGCTCGAAAATTCCGTTCTGGAAGGTCACATGGAAGCTGCGGGTGGACTCGTTCAGGACGGAATTGAGCCGCTTGCACTCATCCCAATCCAGAGCGTCGATATCCGGGAACTTGATGATCTCAGGCCAGTCGTTCGCGTCCAGAAGCGTGGGGTTGCCGGGCTGCACCATGCTGCCGCCCGCTGTGGGAACGAAAACCCAGTTGATGCCGAAGAGATCCTTGCCGCCCTTCTCCTCTTCCTTGTAAGGAGGGCCCATATCCATGACTTCAGCCCGGGCCACATGGTCGATGTTGGTACGGGACTCCAGGTTGCAGAAGTCGCTGGTGGAGGGGAACCAAAGGGGCTTTTCTCTCTTCACGCAGCGGGCCACATTCTCCTTCGGGGTGATGGGCGTATTGTACTTGGGGATTTTGAAGGAGAATCTTCCGCCGAAAGACGTCGTGTTGATATGCTCGCCGATTACCTTCAATTCGTCATCGGAAAAAGGGACCATGATGCTACCTCCTGTATGCTTTTATTGTTCTAATCATACTATATCCCCGGCTTCATTTCAACCGGTTTTTTGAGGACACGAGACCGAGGAACCACTTGCCTGCCCGATTCGAAACGGTTATAATACGATTATTCTGTCGGGAGGTATCGGATATGACGGATGAAATGAAAATGGAATACAAAGCCCTGGTCGATTCTTCCATGCTCAACAGTCGGCGGGATATCCAGATCTCCGGCCTGCTCCGCATCATCGAAACGAATCTGGAGGAGCATCTGCTGGACATCCATATGGACAATCCGAAGCTAGTGCGGGAAGAAGGCGTCAGCTGGGCTTTCCTATCCCTCACTTCGGAGATATACGTCCCCATCGAACCCGGTGAGGTGCTCACGGGACGCACCTGGTTCTCCGGCCGCAGGGGCCCTTTGTTCCGCCGCGAGCTGGAATACCGCCGCGCAGACGGGACACGGGCAGCCGCCGTCACCTGCTTTTCCGGCCTTATCGATCTGAGGGCCCGGAAGATCATCCGGGACCGTGAATATCTGGAACGTTACACGCTCCCCCTGGGCGAACCGCTGATCGAAGCGGAAAGCCGGATGTCCCCCGCGCTCGATGCATACAGGAAGGTCGACCGCCGCCGGGTCTATCCCAGCTGGCTGGACGGGCTCGGGCACGTCAACAACGCCCGATACGGCGACCTGATATTTGACACTCTCTGCGCCGCCGGCATTCGGGAGGGGCAGCTGAAGCGGCTGGAGTTCTACTTTACGGGCGAGCTCCGCGAGGGGGAAGAGATCGACCTGATGCTGCAAAGCGGCCCTGATGCCCACTCCGTCCTGGGGATCCACTCGCAGAGCGGAGAAGCCGCTTTCTGCTCCCGCGTGTTTCTTGCATGATAAGGACCCCCGGCGATCCGTCCGGATCGCCGGGGGTTCAGCACTCATACCGCCCTTGTGGCCTCCCTGAGCCAGGCGGCCTCCTCCGGTTCCAGGTAAGGAGAGACCTTCTCATAGACCTGCGCATGGAAATCATTGAGGCGCCGTTTTTCCCGTTCATCCATCTGCTCGGGATCGATGACCTCCAGATCGAAGGGGACGAAGGTCAGATTCTCGAAATACATGAACTGGCCATATTCGTTTTTCTCTCCCTTGCGGCAAAGGATCTCATTCTCCAGACGGATGCCGTACTTCCCTTCCAGATAGATCCCCGGCTCGTCGGATGTGATCATACCCTCCTCCAGCACCGCGTGCTCGCTGCGGTCGGGGGATCTGCGCCAGCGGAAGCCGTTGGGTCCTTCGTGGACGTTCAGCACGTGGCCGATCCCATGGCCGGTGCCGTGCTTGTAGTCCAGTCCCTCCTCCCAGAAGGGCTCCCGCGCCAGGATATCCAGATTCATCCCGCTGCAGCCATAGAGGAAGCGGGCATACATCAGATTCAGGTTCGCCCTGGCCACTCGGGTGAAATCCGCCTTCATCTCCGCAGTCACCGGTCCGAGGGCGATGGTGCGGGTGATATCGGTGGTGCCCTCCAGATAGTGGCGGCCCGAATCCACCAGCAGCAGTCCCTCCGGCTGCAGCGGCACGTCCGATTCCGGCGTCGCCCCATAGTGAATGATGGCGCCGTGGGGACCATAGCCGCAGATGGTGCCGAAGCTCAGATCCAGGAAGCCGGGCTGTGCGGCGGCGATCTCCGCCAGACGGTCGGCAGCGCTGATCTCCGTAAGCGGCTCTTTTCCCACGGTATTCTTGAGCCAGCAAATGAACTTGCACATCACCACCGCGTCCTTCAGATGGGCGCTGCGGGTGGCCTTCAGCTCCGTCTCGTTTTTGGCGGCTTTCATGGGCGTGCTGGGGTTCATCTGATCCCGGAGGACCACGCCGGCGGGCAGCGTGCTGCAGAGGCGGTAATTGACGCTTCCGCTGTCCATCAGGACCTTCTCCCCCGCCCGGATGGTCTTCACATAATCATAGATCGCATCGTACGGCTGCAGGGAAACTCCGGCTGCGGCCAGGTCGGCTTCGATCTCCTCCGGCACGGCCCTGCGCTGCACGAACCAGAGGCAATCCTCCTTCGTGATCGCCAGATAAGACAGCACCACAGGAACGAAAGCGATGTCGCTTCCCCGCACGTTCAGCAGCCAGGCGATGTCATAGAGGCTGGTCAGGATGTGGCGATCGGCGCCTGCTTTTTCCAGTTCCGCGCGGACGTCCGCAAGCTTATCCGCCGTGCTTTTGCCGGCATATTCGACGCCGTAGCGCCAGACCCTGCCGGCGGGAAGGGGCGGGCGATCCCGCCAGATCATGCCGACCAGATCCTCATCCACGCTGAGCCGGCCCTCTTTTTCATCCGCCAGTTTCCGAAAGCTCCGTCCCTCGGAGCCGCTGACGGTCCTGCCGTCAAAACCGATGCAGCCGCCCTGCGGCAGCTTGTCCGCCACAAACTTCTCCAGCGTCGGCACGCCCTCCTCGCCCATGCGGTAGAGGGTCACGCCGCTGTCCTTCAGCTGGGCTTCCGCCTGGAGGAAGTAACGCGCGTCCGTCCACAGGCCGGCTTCGTCGGCGGTAACGACTGCCGTACCGGCTGAGCCGGTAAAGCCGGTGATGAACTGTCGGGCCTTGAAATGCTCCCCCACATACTCGCTGCCGTGGAAGTCCGCCGTCGGGACCACGTACACGTCGACGCCCCTGGCTTTCATTTCACGGCGAAGCTCGCGCAATCGCTCGGGGATCCTGCTCATATCGTTCACTCCAATCTTTCTTCCGGGCAGGAAGGCAAAGGACTTGACATTGTCCATGCGCCCGGTTACAATAAGCTCAATTTCAAAGGGGTGCTGCTCTGCGGCTGAGACGGAGGACCTCTCCGAACCCTGGAACCTGATCCGGATAATGCCGGCGTAGGAATCTGGCCCGACGGGGCTTTGTCTTTGCGTCCGCATTTCCGGGCGCAATTTCTTTTTGGAGGCTCATATGAAAGAACATCAAAAGCTGCTCACCGTCGTGGAGGGAGCTCTCTGCATCGCCATGTCCTATGCTCTGAGCTTCATCAAGTTCAAGATCTGGCCCGAAGGCGGCTCCATCGACATCGTGATGGTCCCCCTGCTGATCTATGCCTGGCGCCGCGGCGCCGGCTGGGGCGTGGCAGCCGGGTTGATCTTCGGAACGATCAAATGCTTCTTTGCCGGCGGCTTTGCCTGGGGCTGGCAGTCCATTCTGCTGGACTACTCCGTCGCTTACGGAGCGGTGGGCCTCGGCGGGCTGGTCCGAAAAGTGAAACACGGCCTTCCTCTTGGCGCCGTGGTCGGCAGCGTCTGCCGATTCATCATCCACTTTATCAGCGGCGTAACGATCTACAAGATCCTGGAGCCGGAGGTTTTTGCCGGTACGACCTATTCCAATCCGGCGCTTTACTCCGCCGTTTATAACGGCAGCTATATGCTGGTGAACCTGGTCCTGGCGGTCATCGTCTGCTTCCTCCTGGAGAAGCCGCTTTCCAAGCTGCCCAAGTGACTTCAGACCCGAAAAACGCACAGCCGATCATCCCGGCTGTGCGTTTGATTCATTCTTGAGGATTGCAGAGGAGCCAAATATAAGAGGTCGTCGTCAAACTGTGGGCGTAAATGCTTTCTTCGTAGAGATCAAGCTCGTAAAGATCGAAAGCCTCTCCCCCGTCGACCTCCATGTGAAGCGTCAGATAATTCTCTGCATCCTTCAGCATTTTCCACTTGCCGCTGCCGATGACTTCCGTCAGTTCTTTGTCCCCAAAACGCTGATAGGTTCCGTCCTTGGAAAAGCTGTAATACTTCATGTCGTAGGTATCCAGCCAAGGGTAGGTGCAGAGCCGTTCGGCATATTCTTCGCTTACATCGACCGTTTCGGTGCTGACGTGAGGAGCGTAAGGCGTGGGCGGCGTCAGATTTCCCGGCGATGACGATCCCCTTTTCTTGCAGGCCGTCAGGCACAAGATCAGAATCAGGGCAAACAGCCAGGCTGTTATTCTTCTCATGGTTACTTCCTTCTTGACAATCGCGTCCTGTTTTAATAAGCTGGATATGTTACTAAGTTATCATATCTCATTTTTCTTCTTTTGTCCATACCCTTTTTGGCGGGAAACCTTTAACTTTTTTTGTCCTTCCGCGCCTGAGACTGGCAGAAAGGAGCGGTACTCGATGACTGTCCGATATCAGGTCTGTCCGGTTGCCGCAGATGCGGACCGGTGGGCTGTGCTTCTGTTCGGCCGCAGAGGAAGACGGGCGGAGCGCCTGAGCCGCATGAGCGGAGCCCGGCTGGCCCAGTCCATGACTGCCGAATCCCTGTGCCGCGATCTTCTGGCGGAGCTCGACCCCTGCGTCCCCTTTTCCCTGGAGGACGACGACGTCGGCCGTCCCTTCCTGCCCGGTCAGCCCTACTTCGTATCGCTCAGCCATTCCGGCGGCTATGCAGCCGCAGCCGCTGCGGACGTCCCGGTGGGGATCGACCTTCAGGAGCTGCGGGACGTTTCAGACCGGACGCTTCGAAGATTCTATTCTCCGGCGGAACAGCGCTGGATCGGTGCGGGGGATCGCCGGAGCCGTTCCATCCGCCTGTGGACGATGAAGGAGGCCTACGGCAAGCTGCTGGGAACCGGGATCCTCGGCGGGTCCCGCTTTTCCGCCACGTTTTCGGGAGACCGGCCGGAGACCGGATACGACGGCGTCCGTTTTCTTTTCCCCGACGCGCCGGAGGGGCTGATCTTCACCGTCTGCCTGGCCGAGCGGTCCGAAAGCTGAATCCCTGCTCCGCCGCGCGTTGTGCGCGGCGTTTTTCTTTTGTCTTGACGCCGACGGTGCAGGCGCTGCTGCATGACCCGAGCTCCGACGGGGCGGTAAATTGCGTTTCGTTCCCCCAGACTTTACCCTCTGTTAACAATTTGGACGAACCGGAGCGGAATAGGCTGGTATCACCCCATTTGAAAGGAGCGGGTGATATGCTGGGCGGTATCCTGGCCCTACTCCTGAACTCCGCCTTCCTCATGCTTCGGCTCGGCGGCAGCGGCGGTTCCTTTCCCCGGCCCCTCAGCGCGGAAGAGGAACGGAAATACGTGGCGCTGGCTGCCGAAGGCGATGCGGAGGCCCGCGGGATCCTGATCGAGCACAATCTGCGTCTGGTGGCACACATCATCAAAAAATACTACTCCGCCGCCTGCGACCAGGACGACCTGATCTCCATCGGTACCGTGGGCCTTATTAAGGGAATCTCCTCCTACCGTCCGGATCGGGGCGTGCGGCTGGCGACCTATGCCTCCCGCTGTGTGGAAAACGAGATCCTCATGTATTTCCGGAGCCAGCGGAAATCCGCCGGGGACGTATCCCTTTCCGACGCTCTGGACAACGACGGGGAAGGCGGGCTTTCCATCCAGGACGTGCTTTACGAGGAAGACGACATTCTGGAACGCCTGGCGCTGAAGGAGGACAGCCGGCGGCTGCGATGCCTGTTGGGTACCGCCCTGGACCAGCGGGAGCGGGAGATCGTATCCCTGCGCTACGGGCTCGGCGGGCTCCCGGCCCTGCCGCAGCGGGAGGTCGCCGCCAAGCTGGGCATCTCCCGCAGCTATGTTTCCCGGCTGGAAAAGAGGGCCTTGGAAAAGCTGCGGCAAGGCATGGAAGGCGGTATCCGGGACTAAACGCAGAGGCGGCCGGGGCTGACCCGGCCGCCCGATCATATTCACAGGATCTCGATATCGTCCTTTTTCAGCTTATCCCAACGGAATTCTCCCAGGAGTTCCCGCGGTGAAAGGGCCTCCTCACGGTCGATCAGGCCGCTGCGGTAAGCGAGCAAACCGATGATCTCCTCTGGGCGATGGTCCCTGCGCAGCTGCCTCAGGTCCATGGCCGCATCCCGCTTGGACAGCTTTTGCCCTTCCCCGTCCGTGAGCATGGGCATATGCCAATAGCCGGGCTCCGGCAGGCCAAGAAGACGGCATAGATAGAGCTGCCTGGGAGTGGAGGAAAGCAGGTCGCAGCCACGCACCACCTGTGTGACGCCTGCTGCCCCATCGTCCACCACCACCGCCAGCTGATAGACGAACACCCCGTCGGCCCGCCGCAGCACGAAGTCCCCGCAGCCGGTCTTCAGGTTCTCCGAATACGGCCCGTATACCCCGTCTGTAAAACAGATCGTCAGGTCCGGCGCTTCCAGCCTCCAGGCAGGCGGCCCTTTCATCCTCCGCCGCTCTTCCTCCGAGCGCAGGCGGCAGGAGGCAGGATGGATGGGATGCCCGTCAGCGGCGTGGGGCGCGTTCACCAGGTTCAGGCTGCCGCGGGTGCACCAGCAGGGGAAGACGTTGGCCTTCTCCCTGAGCGTCTCCAAGGCTTCTTCATAAGCTTCCGTGCGCAGGCGCTGAGGCGGCGTCTCCCTGTCCCACTCCAGCCCCAGCCACAGGAGATCCTCCCGGATGCCCGCTGCATATTCCTCGGTGCAGCGCAGCGTGTCCAGATCCTCCATCCGGAGGACCACTTCCCCGCCCTCACTGCGGGAAGAGAGCCAGGCCATCAGGTAGGCAAAGGCGTTGCCCAGGTGCATCCGCCCGCTGGGGGTCGGCGCGAAACGGCCAACGACGGCGCTCATTTTCTCAGGCCGGCATTTTCATACCGGCAATTGAAGCTGTGCCAGGGATGGTAATAATCGTAGTGCTTGATACCGTCCTTGTCCGTATCGCCGATGCAGTCTTCCGGCACCGGCATCCTGGTGC
>JAEEGL017274789.1_pt1 | contig 24025 bp, 19 predicted proteins | sample 9134231 | NCBI WGS metagenome assembly JAEEGL01 (sample SAMN16246548, study PRJNA631951) | gut metagenome | biome: gut microbiome; feature: rumen; material: fiber-attached | host: Bos | place: Iran: Karaj | collected 2018-10
AGCAGAAACCTTTTCTAGATCATCTTTACGTTTGCCATTATATACGTTCTTAACTTTAATGTTTACATCTACAACATTTACACCTGTTGTTGCATAAATAATTTTCTTTACACTTTCTTGAATTGCTTCTGTAAGTTCACGAATATTAGTATTTACATACACTTGAATAGATTCATAAATAACAATTCCTCTTGATTTCTTTACCATACTTGCTTGCGCTTCTCTAACATTTTGATATTCTAATGTTTGATTTCTTGCAGTATTGATAATAGTTTCTTGAGCTATTTGAACTTCTCCATTATGTGTTTTTACAGTTATTGGTTTTCTATTTCTAGTTTTAAATAAAGATAAAAATACAGTTGTCTTAAGTGCTAAAATTAAAAGCACTATTCCTGTAATAGTGATTGGATTAAACAATCCTTGCGCAACCATTTTGCTATTTAAGAAATTGTTTCCAACAAATTCCAAGCACATCTCTGGTTCAATTGCACCAACACCAATTAAGATAAGCACAATTGCTAATACTAAAAACATCAATGAAAAAACAAACGAAATTAATCTATCTAAAAATTTCATATTAACCTTCTCCTTTTCTAGTTATTCTTCTTTGGCAGGTTCTTCTTGAGCTGGTTCTTCTTGTGCTGACTCGCTTTCTGCTTCTTCTATTTGCTCTTGAGGTTTATCTTCAATTTGTTTTTCGTTTTTCTTCTTTGGCATAACAACACCTTGCACATGTACATTTACTGCAACTACGTTAAGTCCTGTCATACCTTCAACTTGAGTTTTAACCTTGTTTTGCACTTCCCACGCAATATCTGGAATTCTTGCACCATAATCAATTGTAAGAGAAACATCTATAACTGTATCTTTTTCTCCAACTTGAACTTTTACGCCTTTCGTTTTCATTCCAAACATCTCTGAAATACCACTTGCATTAAGTGCAGCAACTCCTTTAACTTCTTGAGCAGCCATACCAGCAATTGTAGCAACTACTTCTTCAGAAATATTGATTCCCTTTGAATCACTTTCAGAAATAACATTATCTGCTTCTGCTTCGATAACCTCTGCTACTACTTCTTCGTTTTCTTGTACATTTTCGTTCTCGCTCATGATAATCCTCCTTATTTAAAAATTTTACCTACTTCTAATTTCTTTCCTCTTAAGAAATCTAATATGTTCATACGCTTAGCTCCTGGAGCTTGTATTTCTTTGACACTTAAAACTCCACTTGCAGTAGCAATAAATAAACCATGTTTGCTATCTGATTCCAAAATTGTACCTGGTGCTAAATCTCCTTTAACATCTTTAAAATCGTCTTCTTCAACTTCTTCGGCACTCCAGAATTTGTATGTTTCATCATCTAAAGTTGTCCACGCGCCTGGCATTGGATTTACACCTCTTATTAGATTTACAATTGAAAATGCAGATTGCATATAATTAATTTTGCAATTTTCTTTGTATATCATAGGTGCTACACTAAATTCTTCTGGTTGCTTCTTTGGTTTGCATGAGCCTTCTACTATGCAGTCTAACGTTCTAATTGCAAGTTTTGCGCCAACTTTTTTAAGTTTTTCATATAGACTACCATATGTATCTTCTTTGGTAATTTCAACCTCTTGAGTAAGATAGATATCTCCTGTATCCATACCTACGTCCATTTTCATAGTAGTTACACCTGTCACTTCTTCTCCATTAATGATTGCCCATTGGATAGGTGCCGCTCCTCTGTACTTAGGAAGTAAAGAACCGTGAACATTCATACAACCGTATTTTGGAATATCTAACAATTCTTTTGGTAAAATCTTTCCATAAGCAACAACTACGATAATATCTGGTTTCAATGCCTTTATATTATTAATAAATTCTTCGTTGTTTCTAATTTTTTCTGGTTGAAAACATTTTATTTCATTTTCAACTGCAAACTCTTTGGTAGGAGTCATTTGAACTTTCATGCCTCTACCAACTTTTTTATCTGGCTGTGATACGACAGCTAGAATATTGTGCCCAGACTTATAAATCTCTTTAAGCGTTTCTAACGCAAAGTCTGGTGTACCGCATAAAAACAATGTTCATATGCATTTTCCTTTCTGTTATTTTTCTTCTTCTTTTAAGTCTTCCTCAGAAAAAACTTCTGTTGCTCTGTCTATGAATAAAATTCCATCTAAATGATCAATTTCATGGCTAAGTACGACAGCAAGTAAACCCTCTGCCTTAATTTTTATTTTCTCACCTTTTTCGTTTAGAGCTTCGACTGTAACTTTTTGAGGTCTAGTAACATCTCCTAGTTTACCAGGAATACTAAGACATCCTTCTCTACAAACTTGCTCTCCACTTTGTTTAACTATAACTGGGTTGATAAGCTTAAATGGTCCTTGAGGATTTTCCTCGTCCATGCTTAAGTCTACAACTATAGCACGTCTTAATACACCTACTTGTGGTGCAGCAAGACCAACTCCATCATCTGTACTCTTTAATGTATCATACAAATCTTCTAGAAGCTGTTTTGCTTTATCGTCGACCGTATCAAATGGACGCGATTTCTTTCTAAGAAGCTCATCTCCTATTTCTCTAATTTGCCTAATAGCCATAAATTCACTACCTTACATCATATTATTTGGATTAATATCAAAATTTAATTTAGTATCTTTAGTTTTTATTTGATCAAAATTGTCTAAACAATAATTGATTTTGTTTATAATATCCTCGGTAATTTTAGCCTTTACTAACACTCTCCATCTATAATTCTCGTTTATTTTAGATATTGGTGCTGGCATAGGACTATATGTCTCAAAATTTGCCTTAAAAATGTCAAAAAATGCCTTTGCATCTTGGACAACTTTTCGTTCATCTACCCCGAATTATAACCGCTACCATTATATCGCAAAATGGCGGATAGTTCAACTTTTCTCTTACTTTTATTTCATTATTATAAAACTTTATGTAATCTTGTGATTTAGCTGTTTGAATGCTAAATTCGTCTGGCAAATATGTTTGTATTATGGCTCTTCCTTTTTTGTCGCCTCTTCCACTTCTACCACACACTTGAGTTAGTAACTGGAACGTCCTTTCAGATGCCCTATAATCGCCTACATTAATGGAGCTATCGGCTGCCAAAACGCCAACTAAAGTGACATTTGAAAAATCATGACCTTTCGTAATCATCTGTGTTCCTAGTAGTATATCTATTTTTTCGTTTCTAAATTTATTTAAGATAGTTTCATGTGCATTTTTAGTTGTGGTTGTATCTATATCCATTCTAATAACAGATGCTTCTGGAAAAATCTTATTTATCTGGGTTTCAATTTTTTGTGTGCCTGTTCCAAAGTATCTAATATTTTGACTTCCACAAGATGGACAAATAGATACATTTTGCTTTTCAGCACCGCAATAGTGACACAATAATTTATTAACTGTTAAATGGTATGTCATAGCGACATCACATTTATCGCATTTTACGACATACCCGCAATCTCTACACATGATAAATGTAGAATATCCTCTTCTATTCAAAAACAAAATTGTTTGTTCTTTGTTTTCCAAGTTCTTCTTTATTTCATCATAAAGAAGCTTACTAAACATTGATTTATTGCCTGAAGCCAGTTCCTGCCTTAAATCTACGATTTTAACTTCTGGCATTCCAAAAGTTGAAATTCTATTTTCTAATTTTAGAAGTTTTATTTCTCCATTTAATGCCCTGAAATAGCTCTTAATATCTGGTGTTGCGGAGCCTAAGATTAATGATGCATTTTCTCTTTTGCAAATCTCTTTAGCTACATCTCTTGCATCATATTTTGGAGTTGTTTCTGACTTATATGAGCTATCATGTTCCTCATCTATTATGACTGTTCCAATATTTTTAATCGGAGCAAAAAGTGCTGATCTTGCACCTATTACTATTCTTGCTTCTCCATTTTGAATTCTACGCCATTCATCAAATCTTTCTCCTTGAGATAATTTGCTATGAAGAATTGCTATTATTTGTCCAAATCTTGCCAAAAATCTATCTGTTATTTGAGGAGTAAGAGATATTTCCGGAACCAGAACTATAGCATTTCTGCCACTTTCAAGGACCTTTTCAATAAGTTGTAAGTATATTTCTGTCTTTCCACTTCCAGTAACACCATATAATAAATACTCATCATGCTCATTTATTTTTATAGATTCCAATACTTCTTGCTGTTTTTCAGTAAGCTCTAGCTTTTTCGTCCTTTTAATAATTTTATTTAAAAATGGATTTCTTAAAACTTCCATTTGAAAACTTTCACATATTTCTTTATTTTCAAGGCTTTTTAGGACTGCTGGTGTAACTCCTAAAACATCAATAATGATTGCTACTGGAATTTCAATATTATCCACAAGAAAGTCTATTACTTTTTGTTGCTTTTCTGATTTTATTTTAAAATTTTTAACCTCTTCTACATGACCTTGTATGTACTCTTTATACTTTGTTGTAAGCCTAATCCATCGTTCGTATTTAACTTTTATTTTATCTATATTGTTAGATGTTCCCGGTGGAACTAATAGTCGTAAAATATCTGACAAATTGCAAAAATACCTTCTCGCCATCCACTTTGCAACTTCCAACTTTTTCTCATCAAATGCTCTATCGCATACTTTTGAAATGTTCTTACATTTGTACTCCGAAATTTCTTTAAAGCCAACTATATAGCCTATTTCAAGTTTTTTGTAATTTGCAAATGATACTAGTACTCTATAACCTATATCTATATTATTGCCTATCACATAACCTTCTGGAACTTTATAATTAAATATTCTGTTAAGTTCTTGTGCTGACGAATTTACTATTACTTCTGCAATCATTGTTTCACCTCTAATTCCAAGTGGTATTTATGAAAAATTATCATAAATAATGTGCCACCGCAATTATTATATATCATTTTCTTGCAATTCAAAAGTGATATGTTATAATTAAGCTAGAGGTGATTTGAAATGGAATTAAGAAAATGTAAAAACTGCGGTGCATTCATTAGTTCAGAAGACGATTTTTGTACTTCATGTGCAAATACGTTAAGTTATAATCACACTATTCTTAAAGGCTTCTTCGATGGAGCACCTACAAATATTGATTCTGTTAGCACGGTTTCATCACAAACCGGGGTTTCTCCTTCAATTGTTGAAAACTACATGGTTGCCAACAACATGATTGATAGTTCAACCCTTGAAAAAACAAGTTTTGCGAATTTGCCATACTAAAAAACCACTTCGATTTCGAAGTGGTTTTGTTATTTTCTAAGTAATAATCTCCATTTTAAAACATATTTTTCAATTACCTGTGCTACTCCCTCTTTATCATTTGAAGGTGCCACAACATTTGCTACTTTTTTAGCATATGGTGAACCATTGTCCATGGCTACTCCTAGGCCTGCATTATGAATCATATGTAAGTCATTAATATTGTCTCCTATTGCAATTACTTCTTGAGGCTCTATTCCCAATTTCTTTGCTAAAAATTCTATTGCTGTCCATTTATTTGCACCTTTGGCGGATATGTCTGCATAACTATATTTTATTTCTTTTTCTTCTCCTTCTATATTTATTTTTTTAACAGAAATATGTGGTACTGGAGTAATATCTATTTCATCTATCTTTTTAAGTTCCTTGCAAATTGCTTTATATACTGACCTATCTTCATCACATATCATTAACTTAGTAAAGTTTCCAGTAACGTTATTTATATAGTCTCTTCCTGCAACAATTTGTTTTATTCTAGCATTTGGATTGTAATTTTGTTTGTAAAAGAAAAGTGACATATACTTTATGTTCTTAACTATTAATTCATTTTGAGTATATACCATATAATAAATACTATTTTCTTCACACACATCTAGTACTCTATTTACTACATCTTTACTTAAATACTTAGAATAAATTGTTTCCCCCGTTTGCAAATCAATAATTGATGCTCCATTTTCTGCTATAAGATATTTGTCTGCACCTATTTTTTCACAGAAGTCACGCACATTTTTTGTCATTCTACCTGATGTTAAAACAATGTACACTCCTCTTTTCGAAGCTTCTTTTAAGACTTCTATTGTCTTTTCAGTAAGCTCGCATTTTGAATTTAATAGTGTCCCATCAATATCTATAGCAACCATTTTGTATAGTGACATTTCGCCCTCCAAATTGATTACACTTTAAAAGGAGGCATTTTAGCCTCCTCATTTTTAAGATGTTGAGACTTTATTATTTATTACATAACAAAATCTTTTATACCAACATATCTATCAAATATCACGGCTATCTCAGCTCTTCTAATAGGATTATTTGGTTTAAATGTTCCATCACCATATCCTGTGATTATGCCATTTGAATATGCTTTAATAATGCTTGAACAAAATTTATTATCTAGAATATCTGTGAATGTTGCGCTTCCATCTGATGGAAGTGTAAGGAACGCATCCATAAGCGCCACAACTTCTCCTCTAGTAATAGCTTTGTTCATCTCAAGTCTATCACCAAATATATTACTTATTGCTCCATAGCCTTTTTCAAATTTACTAAACGGATATGCTTCTTCTAAACATCTCATAAGAAAATCGTATTCTTGTTTAGAATAATGTGTCCTATCATAGTCCATATAGTAATAAATCATTCCGTCTGTCTTTGGACTATAATTTAAGTTTTTAAGAACTCTTGCTAATATACAAATAAATTCTATTCTTGAAATATTTGAAGCTGGTCCGAATTCTTTGTCTGTATAGCCTTTGATAACTCCCATATCGTAAAGAGTATCAATTGATTCCTCTGCCCATCCAAATCCTTCTAAGTCTTCAAAATGATGTTTTGAAGCTTGATCATCTATTACTTCTTGAACAGTTATTGTAGAATCTTTTTGTTTAAAATTATCTGTAACTACTATTTCCGTACCGTTTGGATCAAATATACCACAAGCGATATAGTCTCTAGCATCTATCTTTCCAAACGAATTCCAATATGCCGTTCTTTCACCATCTTTTGTATATTGTACACATGTATCAACTGGTACCCATCCATAGTCATCTAAGAATATTTCATTCCATGCATGTCCAACTACTTCGTACTTATATACAGGATCTATTCTGTAGTACTCCCCAGTAGTAAGATCTTGTTTCATCTCTGCTGGCTTTTCTTCTTTTCTTTCTATTTTGTATCCAGTAACAATTTTACAAGGTATTTTTATAGATCTACATAGTGCTGCGTAAAGCATCGCAAAGTCTATGCATCCACCTTTCTTAGACCTTAGGGTAGACATTGAATCTCTCTTGTTAAAATATGCTGTACCTTCATCATATGAAGTTTGAGTATTGACATATTCAAACAATGCCTTTGCTCTTTTGTAGTCTGAAGAAAGAGTGTAAGTAATTTCTTTTGCTTTAGCAATCATTTCATCTTCTTTACTATCTATGCCAAGTTCTGCTTGTATAAATATCTCGTTTTCTTTAGTAACAGTAGATTCTGAACGCATTGCAATTTCTTCATCATAACTACCTGGTTTGTATTTTCTGGTAATAAATATATTAAGTGTTCTACCAGGCTTATAATTGCCTAGATCATATTTTGCATATATATTACCATATTTATCTACTTCTCTTTCGTCAGGCATAGGAGTAATTGTAATATCTCCATCTTTTTGATATCTTACAAGGTCTTTTTGACCAATGAATACTGTAAGAAATGCCTTCGGATTAGTATAATTGCTTTCGTTTGTAAATGAATATGTTTTGGTGATTACAAATTCACCATCTGACGCGAATGATATTTGAAACATCATAATCATTATAATCATAAAAGCAAATAATACTTTGTAAGTATTTTTCATTTGTTTTCCCCCTTCAAAGTAACAACAGAGTCACTTTGTAAATGCTATTTATTAATTAAAACTACTAAAAAACTTCCAGCACCTAAAAATGCGCATAAATATACCTATATAAATTTTATAAAAACCGCCTTGTAAAATCAAACTTTCAAAGCATTTGTAACAAAAGTGTAAACAAAAAAACACCATTAAGTCTTCACTTAATGGTGTTTAAAATAATAAAATTAGATACCTAACATTTGATAATATCTCATCATAATTGTAGCAGCTTCTGCTCTTGTAATAGTACCTTGTGGTGCAAGTTCAACATCGCTTCTTCCGTTTATTAAGCCTTCTCTAATTGCCCATGAGAATGCAGCTCCACTATCTTCAAATGTGAATTGATTCTTATCATAATAACCTGCGATTAAAGAATAATCATATTCTCCAACATCAAGTCCGATACTCTTTGTATATCTATATAAAGCAGCTACAACCATCTCTCTAGTTGCATCTTCTTTAGTTCCAAATCTATCTTCACTTAAACCTTTTATATAACCAAATTTTAATGCCCATGATGCTGGCTTATAGTAATAATGCTTTGGACTTAAATCATAATATTCAGATTCGAAATTATTGTCTGGTGAACCTGCCATTCTATAGATTACTGTAGTAATCATTGCTCTGCTCATATGCATATTTGGTGAAAATGTTGTTGCACTTGTTCCTTCAAAAAGACCTGTTCTAAAGCCAAATTCTGTAGCTTCATAGCACCAAGAATCTACATCAACGTCTTCATATCTTCCGACTGGTTTTACAACAACTTCTTCTTCATATTCAGGATAATATGGAACATATTGTTCTTCTTCTCTTATTGGAACAAAAATTCCATCTTCAACTTTCTCAAAGATTGCTTCAATGTAATGCTTCTTTTCAACATCTTTGAATGTATATCTTGTATATGTTCCAACGTAGTTTCCATCAACGATGATTTGTTTTATTTTATATCCATTGTCTGGATAAACCCAAAGTACAACATCGTCTCCTTCTTCAACTTTAGGATTTTGTGGTGTTATATATCCGCCTTTTCCATATGCAGTAGTTATTCTATAATAATCTACTTCTTTGCTTGAAGATTTTTTACTAGATGATGACTTACCACTTACATAGATATAATCATCCTCATCATCGTCATCGTCGTCATCTCTACTACTAGAGCTTGTATTTTCTCCTAATGGGTTATTAACTTCTTCTTTGCTACTAGATATAGGAACTTCTCCATCTGTAGTCGTACTAGGCTTTGTTTGAGTTGCGGCTTCTTCAGCTTTTTTAGCTTCTTCTGCTTTCTTTGCTTCTTCTTCAGCCTTCTTTGCTTCTTCCTCAGCTTTCTTTGCTTCCTCTTCAGCTTTCTTTGCTTCTTCCTCAGCTTTCTTTGCTTCCTCTTCAGCTTTCTTTGCTGCTTCCTCAGCCTTCTTCTTTGCTTCTTCCTCAGCTTTCTTTGCTTCCTCTTCAGCCTTCTTTTCTGCTTCTATATCTGCTTTTGATTTTCCATATATTATAGTATACGATTTAACGTCTGCCCAAACACCACCTTCTGCTTTCGCTGTAATTTTAAGTTCTAGTTGAGAACCCACAGGATATTCAGGTAGTTTAAGGTTATATGATGAACCTTGTTTTTCTTCTAAATTACCACCACTAATCAAATAACTAACAACTTCAACTTTTACATCCGATGTACCGTAAATTGTAACTGTAGCGTCTCTAGGTAATGTAATTGTTTGTCCATTTGTATAAACTGTATTTCCAGATTTTAAATTTGCTTCTATTGTAGATGCATAAACATTAGATAGTGTCAAAGCTAATATTAAAACAACTGCTAATAATACTTTTTTTCCCATTATATTCACTCCTTTTTTTATTTTCTTCTTTCTTTCGTAAATAAAAATAGTGTACATAACAACCATGATGTTGTGTAAAAAAAATGTTATAAAGTCAATTACTTTATAACATTTTTCTTTTGTTCATCATAATTATTTAGTTGCTTCTTTAACTACTTCTGCAAATGCTGATGGATCTACAACTGCCATCTCAGCAAGCATTTTTCTATTAATAGTGATGTTGTTTTTCTTCATACCATTAATAAGTGTAGAGTAATTAACTCCGTTTGCTCTAGCTCCTGCATTGATTCTAGCAATCCATAGTTTTCTGAAATCTCTCTTTTTATTTTTTCTACCAACATAAGCATACATTAAAGACTTCATGACAGCTTGATTTGCCATTCTAAATCTAATGCTCTTTGCTCCAAAATAGCCTTTAGCCATTTTTAAAATCTTTTTATGTTTTTTCTTTGTAATTCTAGCTGTTTTAACTCTTGCCATTTTAAAAACTCCTTTCCTACATTTTCCTCAATTTAAGCATATGGAAGCATTCTCTTAACATTTGCTGCCATTGTCTTATCAACTAATTTAGACTTTCTAAGTCTAACTTTTCTCTTAGCTGGTTTAGCATTTGAATTTAATAAGTGTCTTTTGTTTGTTTGACTAACTTTAACTTTACCAGTAGCTGTAATCTTAACTCTTTTAGCTGTGGCTCTGTGTGTTTTCATTTTTGGCATAATAAAAACTTCCTTTCTAAATTTATTAATTATTTTTTGGGCTAATAACAAGCATCATGCTTCTTCCTTCAAGTTTTGGGGCTTTTTCAGCTACTCCAACATCAGAAAGAGCTTCTGCGAATCTATTAAGTACATTGGTTCCGAAGCTTGTATTATTAAGCTCTCTACCTTTAAACTTAATAGTTGCTTTAACCTTGTCACCATCTTCCAAGAATTTTCTCGCATTTTTTGCTTTGAATTCGAAATCATGTGTATCAATGGTAGATGAAAGTCTGATTTCTTTAGTATCAACTATTTTTTGCTTTTTCTTTGCTTCTTTTTCTTTACGAGCTTGTTCATATTTGTATTTACCATAGTTCATAATTTTGCATACTGGAACTTCTTGCGAAGGAGCAACTTCAACTAGGTCTAAATCATCATTAGCGGCTATCTCTAGCGCTTTTTCTAAAGGCATTTCGCCTAATTGCTCGCCCTCTTCAGAAATAACTTTCACATTTTTAGCACTAATTTCATCATTAATACGTAAATCCTGTTTGATAGAAAACCCTCCTTTAAATTGGCCCAAATGGTCACAAAAAAACTTGAATTCCGGTTAAGAATTCAAGTTACCACTAATCTATACTATTTCCACTGTATTGCTTTGTTTTAGCCTTTAGCGAAAAAATAATATGTTTAACCTATGCTCAATGCTATAAATGCTTGGCATGGTGAGAAGTGGTTACTTCTTCTTAAACCTCTAATAATATACGACGATTTTGAGGTTTTGTCAACTATTTTTATCATAAATTGGCTAATTAACGGCAAAAAATGGTAAAATTTGCCATTTAGGCTTTATTGTCTGCTATTTTCTTTATAAGTTCCTGCTTTTCTTCTTCTGTATCGCATAAATACTGTAGTTTTAAGACAGTTAAAAAAGTCCTTGCTTCTTTAGAAATTTCACATTCACTTATAGTTTTATTTGGATCAAATTGAGGAATATCACCTTTGTCACTATTTTCCTTAAGATAATTAATTACTGATTTAGGTATTCTACTAAGAACCGCTTCTCCTGAGGCCATTAAAACTCCTAATACTTCCGCATTTACTTTTCTATTATCCATCTTTATCGCCTCCTATTTTTTTTTCTTAGATTATCTATAGCGCCTATTACTTGCTCCATAGTTATACCTTCTGACATTGCATTAGATATTGCACTTGATAACTTCTCTATTTCTTCTTTACTGCCAATTGGGCATTGTCCAACATTATTTAAAGTTTGTAGCATAGTTTCAACATCATTCATAGTTACGCCTTGTGCTACATCCGTACCATTCAATAAGCTCTCGCCTAACACTGTGCTCGACAATAAAGATAATAGTTCTGTTGTGTAATTACGAAATTGTGGATCTGGGTCATCTGCTGCAGTTTCAGCATGTGTTGCTTCATGAAAGAATACATCTCCAGCCATAATCAAACCATTTCTTAATCCTTGCTCGCAATCCATAGCTTCTCTACAAATGTTGACTACATTTCCACCTTTTTCTGCAAATCCCGCAGCTTTTGGTCCATCATACTCATCCTCATATTTATAGACATGTATATCTTCTATAGGATGATAGTTTTTATCATTTAGAGCTAGTATTTTATTATATTGCATCAAAATTCTTTTTATTGTTCTTTCCTCTTCTGTTAATGAATCATCCGGAACTATAACAGCATTTTTAATGGCTTCATCTACAGTACCTTCATATGAGGCTATCTTTTGTCCATCTCTTCCTTCTAAATTTGTTAATGCTTGTGCTATCGTATTGGGAAGAGTAACTACTCCAAGTCCCACATGTTTTGCTCTATAATATTCTGAAGCATCAAGTGATTGAACATTTCTTATAGCTGTATGCTCACCAAACTTTTCTTTGAACACTCTAATCCAAATATCCGCTTCTTCTGAATGGGGCTCAATTCTAAATCCAGTTCCAAATTCTAAGCAATCACCTACTGTGGTGTCTTGAATACTAGCAAGCCCATCTTCTAAGAATCTTCTTATAAACTGTTCGCTAGTAGTAGTTTCTAAGACTTGTCTTATCGCTCCTTGTAAACTTTCTGGTTTTATTACATTTCTATCTCTTGTTTCAACATCAAAATCTTTTAGGTTATATGAATATCTTAATTTGTGTTCTCCAGGAATTAGCAAATCTTTTATATATAATCTTCCATCCGAAAGCCCAATCATATCTACGCTTCTGCTACTTGAAACCGGTCTTGGTGGATTAAAATATAGAACATTCAACTCTAAGTTCTTAAATTGTTCAACTAATTCCCTAGAAGGATTTATAAATGTAGTGGAACTACTTGCCCAAGAACTTTGTTCATCATCATCTTCAATTTCTTCTTTATCCACAATTCCAACTTTTGTTTTAAATGCAAGTCTATGTACTTTTGGACCATCTGGACGATTGCTATCTTTTGGTTCTTCTATGCTTACAGTCTCTGCCATCCAGTTTCTTGACCTAAGAACTATTCGCCTATCAGCATTTTCTCTTCTTGCACCTTCCAAAGTGGCAGCGCATATCATTTTTAATCCTTCTCCCCATTTTCCAGCACTCTGTCCTTCTTTGCTAGGAGAAAGACGCTCCAATTCTTTTATGTCATATCCAGCACCATTATCACATATCTTGATTGCGACAATGTCTTCAGAATCATAATTACCTATTTCACTAATATTAAGCCAGATGCCAAACCTTGTTTTAAATCTTACATTTGCAAAAGTTCCTCCCGAATCATTTGGTAGGTGATTTTGAACCGCATCTATAAGAATTCTTTGTGCATCCCAATGTCCTGCATATTCCGTTGTTATGCTTGTAATTATAGTGTTATTTAACGAATTAGGTATTACTTCAGTATCTTTTGGAACTTCCAAAGACTCAAGTATTGGACTCAAAAAACGAGGAACATTAATAAAAGAATACTCTTTATCAACTTCAGCCATTACCTCCGGCGGTACTTTATCTAAACTTTGTTGCGTTCTCATCGCAATTTTTTTATCTTTAGATAGTCCATATTTTTTAGACAATTCTTCCGATTCACATATCTCATTAAAAACTTCTTTTAATGCCGTTTGCCATCTAAATCTAGTGTACGGATCTCTTAAAGCTCTCGTATACTCGTTAGTGCTAACAAGTTCATCAGGGAGCTCAAAGTTGAAAAAGCCGTATTCATTCAAAGCTTGCATCTGCTCAGGATGATCCACTGAAAGATCTAATACATATGTTACATATTTATATAAAAAGGTTTTAATTACTTCGTAGTTTGTCGAGTTGGCTATAACCGATTGCATATAGCTTGAGATACTCAAATCTGTGAAATCATTTCTATCTGGATTTATTCTGTCAGTATCAAAGTTATATGAAAAGAAAGACTTTTCTTTTTTTAAGAAAATACCTTTTACAAAAACATCTCCACCTTCTTCAAGGTCAATCAAATCAACGCTTTTACAAAATATTTGATATGCATCACTATATGTTTCAATTGCTTGTTTTCCATTCATTTGCAAAAACAGTTCCGGTATTCTCATAGCGTAATCTAAAAACTCCGGTGTAATATTTGTGAAAATCGTTCTAGAACCTATTATTGGTTGTCCATCATATACATTAGTGTCATATGCCAAATTAAAATAATCAAACTCTTCATTTGTTCTTCTATTTATATGTTTTTTCCATACTGGTTTTGCTCTTGCAGTCCAGTTTTGAGATTGAAACTCAATGCCAATATTCTCTCTTAGTGCAGCTATTGATATTAGCTTTAAACCTTCTCCAAACATTCCTGCACTTGCATGTTCATTTTCTTTGTCTCCACCAAATTCAAATAAACTACTTAAATCATAACCAGCACCGTCATCTGCAAACCTTATTTGTGTTACTTCGTTTTTTACTCCCCTTAATAAGACTTCGTCTCTAGTTAACCACTCATCACCAACTTTAAAGTGTAAATAGCAACTAGTACCACCCGTATCAGCTGGAAGATGATTTTGAAAACCATCAAGACAAATTCTTCTAACTCCCCAATTTGACCTGTAATTACTTCGAACACCTATCTCTGTTGTTTTGGTCTCAACTACATTTCCTCCTACAGTATCACTTAGCATTCTTTCATCTGTAATAGGAGAGTTTACATTAGTTTTAGAAAATTCTTGTATCCTAATAGAAGGTCCTGAATACTGTTCTTCATCCTGTACCGGATACTGTGGTTCATCTTCTATTTCTTCGTACAAATCTGCAGACCCTTCTGCCATCCTTTCTTCTGCTTCGGCTAACACTCTACTTGCATATTTAACTTCCTCATAAAGATCTTTTAAAGTATCAAATTTTTCTCTGCCTGTAGCAAGCATTTCAGCCACTCTTTTGGGAGTAGCTTCCTTAGATATTTGTCTCATTGAAAAGAAATAGGCAATTCCTTTTCTTCCAACATTAAGTGGCGAAGGATAAACTATGTTTTTCAAATATTTTTCAAATTCTTTAGTATCTTCTTCAGTCTCAGAAATAAATTCTCTATGTACTGGTGAGCTATCGTCTCCCACTATATCTTGAATATACTGAAACACTTCGTTATACAAATCTGCAACAGATGTATTTACTAGCGCAAACTTATAGCATCCGCCAAAATAGTCGCATACTTCTTTTAGAGCTACTAAATATTTCTTTTTTGCTTCATTAAATGCTCTTTGTTCCTCTAACATATGACCCCCAGAAAAATTAAATTAGCGCATAAAAACCCAAGGTAATACTTTTCATACTATTATATTATCATTTTAAGTAGCTATTAGACTACAATTTAACATTTATTTAATATAAACTAGTCTTATATAGTTCAAAACACGCTATAATTGAATGTGCAACGTCATCTACCCTAACTCTACAATTGCTTTCTCTCACAAAATATAGGCCTTCATATTTGGCTGGTTCTTCTAAATACATCGAAACCTCTGGAAAGAAATATGTCGTTTGCATTAAAAGCTTAGCTTTTTCTAATATAGTATAATCACTTGGAAGAGTATTTAAAATGTCTTCATCGATTTCGAATGCTTGTCTATACTTTTCACTTCGTATCAATTTGAGAATTGAATGGAATTGTACTATTGTTTCAAAATCCGAATAAGTTAAATGATAGTTATTCACTCTATTAATACTAGGCTGTGCATTTTCAATTGCCATCGAAACATACTGGTTTTCATATTTATAATTTAACATTTCTCTTAAAGCATATTCTAGCCAGTGGTCTCCTCTCTTTACAAAACCATTTAAATCAAAAGATTTTATAGCTTTTATAGAAGCTTCTAAATATTTTTCGTCCTTTAGTACACCATATATTTTTAGTAATCCATATACTGCTTCACCATCATAAAATTCCACTCTAAACTTATCTTTAACTCTAAAACTGTTTTCATAGAGAACATGATTAAAACTTCCATCTATTTTTTGATAGTATAATATTCCATTTCCTAATTTTTCTATATAATCTAATAGTTCCATATCCTCTTGATTTATCTTTTTATAATACTCGCAAAGTGTGAGAGCCGACAAGCTACACGCTCCCAACTTAAGTTCCTCGTCGGTTTCTTCTTTTATGAAATATGTATCATCATCTTTCTTAACAACTTGATTCAAAATATAATCTATTTTTCTATCTATTGCATCTTTGTTTTCATCAAAATTATCTAGCATACAAGCATACGTTGCTAAACAATGCCTTATAATTGTGTATTCATCAAGCACATTGTTATCTATTGGATTTAATTGATATATAAATGTTTCATTATTAAATGGGTTTTCCAAGTCTACTAATCTTTCAGTACTAAATCCTTCTTTTTCAAAAAAAGAATCATTTATACGTGTCTTAAAATTGTCATTATTAGCGAAAAACTCAACTATATCATCAGATTTTTCGACATCATAAAAATATGTTGTTGTATCAAAAGTATATAAGTTTTCTATCTCATCTATGCTAATATTACGATTTAAAAGATATTTGTTAATGGATGAAACATCAAGTTTTCTCCCACCATAATCTATTAGTCTATTAAAGTTTATTTCCTCCGGAAGAAGATATATTTTGTTATTTACTGTTTCAATTAATAGCCCTTTATTAAATCCATTTTGTTCTGTATGCTCTATAATTCTTTGTAAGTGTGAAGTAAGAATTTTCTCCACATTTTTTACGTAATCAAATTTTATTAGTCTATAGTCATCTTTATAATTCTTTGCTATTTGACTTTTGAAAGAATCAAATGATTGATTATCGTTTGCAAATACACTTGCTTTTTTGTTTCCATCACTTAAAGAAACTATCAACACTTTTATACTATCTTCAGGTGAAATTTTATAATATTTATTATTGATGTCATTAAACACCTGTTCAACATCATTAGGTAGCTTTTTACGGCTAAGAAAACTACATGTTACGCAAATGCCCAATGCCAAAAAAATTATTAAAATAGCTATTAAAAATTTTTTCACAATTTCACCTTCTTAAAACTAATGGAGGCTATAAGCCTCCATTAGTTATTATTATTAATACTTTATGATATCAATAATTTCATTTTTATTATTTAGTAGTAACACTCCAGATTCAACCATATCACCGTCATTTGATACTTTTGCTTCATAAACTATCTTGCTCTTTGAACCAGAATATTTGCTTGCCCAAATATCAAAGCTCAATCTTTGACCGCTCTTTTCTTCATACCAAGCATCACTAGATTCACTATCTAAGAATTCAATAAAGTTCAAATTATTTGGCATGATATCTCTAATAGTATAACTTCCGTCTCCGTACATATCTCTTAGCATTTTATTATCTATCTCTATAGTAACCTTAACACTATCACCAAGCTTCATATTAGTTGTACTATATGACTTCTTAATAATTCCTTTTGAGGTATAAGAGTCAACATCTAATGGTGCATAGTCCTCAAGATAAACAGCTATATTGTCTGACCTAGATGCAATCTCATAATTAGACTTATTTGTGACAGGATACTTCGTATATCCAATATTCTTTACAGCAATATTTTTGTTTTGTCCATCTTCTTTGATAACCAATTTACCCTCTTTGAAGTTTCTTGAAATCTCGTTTTGTATGTAATAAAGCTTAATGTAATTATATTTTTCAGGCAATGTTTCTCTTGCAATATAATCATCATACAATTCTTTTCTTTTTGGTGAGTTTAGCTTTATATTAAGTGCTACATAAAGATCCTCTTCATATGAGCCACTTGCTATTTCTGATGAAACAATATTTAATAGTTCATTACTATTATCATAGTCTCCAATTTCTGCCAAGCCAAGTGCAACATATAAAACTTGTTCTTTTGTATAATTAGCAGAATTTGCCATAATGTCATCTTTTTTGTCTCTTAATGCTTTTAATACAGCTTCGTTTTGAGTAGCTCTTGCCCAAAGGCATGCTTCTTCTCCTAATTTATTATTTACTCTTTCAAATATCGTATCTAATTTACCAGTAGCACTCTTTGTTGCAAGATTTCTAAGTAGTAATGCGTGATCAAAGGAAGCATTATCCATTGTCTTACCTATGTTATCTATCAATTCGTAATTATCTTTAAATACACCAGGATTATATTTTTGTCCATTATTTAGGCTTTCTATAATTCTAGATGCTTCTTTACCAATTACTTGGCAATCATATCGGAAGTTATAGTATTTTAGTGAAGACAATTCAAATAATTCATTAATAATATCTTTAATATCATTATTAACAACTAGAATTGTCGCAACTGGAGAATCAACTTCTAATTCTCCATCTTCAACTTCTCTTCTATAAAGTGTTTGTAAAAGTGTTTTTCTAACTCTAATAGGCATCACTAAGCTATCTTTATAATCTCCGCATTCTCCTGCAAGCCTTACTTTATACTTTCCTTCTTTTAACCCATTAATCATTTTATAGGTACTAACTCTACCTACTGTAGCTTCAAATTTTTTAGACTCTATCAAGTTATCATTTGCATCTAAAACAGTTAAGTTAAATATTGTATCCTTTCCTGTTAAACCATTGCCCATACTCTTTATATTAAATGCAAATTTTTCATCTTCTATATAGTCATCTTTTAATGTTAGGCCAACATAGTATGGAAGCGTTACAATGAAGTTCTTTGTTGTAGAGCCTGCTCTATAGTCCTTAGAAATTCCTTGTATTGTAACAAACCATTGTGTTATATTGTCCGGAAGCTTAACTTTTAGTGTGGCTTCTCCGTTATCATTCGTTAAAACACTCTCGAAAAATGCAGTAGATACTATCTTAGTACGGTCGCCATCACCACCACCGCCGTCGCCACCGCCTCGATCGTCTTCATACATTCTTTTTTCTACATATAAACCTGAGCTTATTTCACTAGCTGAAAAATAATAATTATTATCAACTGTATAATCAATGTATACAGGAACTGTTCCATTTTCGTCTGAATAAGCCATGTCTATTGCAGATAGATTTATAGATGTTTTCTCGCCTTTATCTTTATGAGTTGCTTTTAAACTAATTGTGGCTTCATCACCTGGTCTATATGTTTCTTTATCAAAAGTAACTTCAATATCTAACTCTCGTTCTTCTTCATTTATTGAATCAAAAATACCAAATCTTTCATAATTATTTGTTTCAATATCGTAAGTACTAAAAATTACATTTGAATAATCAGGAGAATAAATTTTTTCGCCATCAAAGATTAAAGGATAGATTGCCACATTGTATCCCATGTCTGTTGTTAACTTGTATTTTAGTGTTGAATTTTTGGCCTTTAATATTTCTGCTCCTCTTCCAGAAATCATTAATGCATATATTTCAAATTTAGAATAATCTATATTATCAGGTTTATATTCACTATGACCAAAATAGTCATTTGTACCAACACTTGAAGCGCCTTCCCACTCATAATAATATCCTGCATAATAATGATTTCCATTACTTAATTGCAGTTCATATTCAACAGTATCTCCCAGCTTATAATTACCAGCCTTCTTTGATAATGAATAAGAAGGAATGTCATTTTTCTTTGTTATAGTTTTTACATCATTAGTTGTTTCAGCACTTTCAGGTCTGTATTCCGGATAGTCGGTAATACGACCTGCATTTTTTGACCATTCATTTTTAGAATAGTCATATTGGTATACCCTCCAATATGTATCATAATCACTTCGTGCTCTTAAAGAACTAAATTCATCAGAATCGGTCATTATATAAGTATCAAAATCATAAAATCCTCTTTCAGAATTTGTATCAGACCAGTTAGGTACAGTTAGTGTAGCCTTACCATCAGAAACATCAAATACAAATTCCTTATCATATTCTGAATGTGAATAACACCTTACTGTATAATTATTAACTTCCTTTTTTGTATACTCATCTATATATGTTCTATTTATTTCATTTCTTGCATCTTTAGCTTTGGCTTTAACTTTTATTTTGTCGGTTCCTTTTATCGTTCTATCTTTAACATTATATTCTTTAAATTCTAGGTAATATTCATTTTTTTCACTATTGTATTCTATGACGGTATCAACATCATTTTTATATGGATAAACTCTATAATATAGGTATTCAGAACCACCATCTAAATATGAATTATCAACTCTAACATTAATATAATTATAGTCAGTTTCTTTAGGAATGTCCCTTAATGTAAACTCTATATCCTCCGCTGCAAATCCATCAAGATCTGTAGTCAAAGACTTAACCTTAGTATCAACAAAACCACGATCATTATCCGGAACACTTGCAACAAATTCAACATTGCTAAGAGGTGTATCTTCATATGTTGAAGCCTCAATCGAAATTGTTGTTTTATCTCCAACAACATATGTGCTTCCATTTTGTGATATATCAACTTTGTATTGTTTGATACTGTAATCGTTAACATTAATCCACCTAGAACAATCATAAACTCCATCAATCATCAATTCAACTTCAACATATGAATCAGCATTTAATTTGTTACTATCAAAAGTATACTTAAATGCACCAAGTTCATCTAATTGTAATGGCACTTCTTCAACTACCCTATTATCACCTGTAGTAAAAACTAATTTCGCTTCATTAACACCATAAACTCTATTTCTGGCATATCCCCAAATATTAATTGGTTCACCTATTTTATATTGTTTTCTATCATGATAAAGATAACCATTGTTAAATCTCTGCTTAATTTCATTATTATCCGAATGCTTACTAGCAACCTTAGTAACATCCATGATTATTTTTTCTTTACCATTAAACTCTACAAAGTTAAAGTTATCAGAGTAGAATGTATCTTTAACTTTTTCAACATAAAGAATTCCATCACCATCCGTAGTACCTAGCTTATTGTTATTTAGGTATACATCCACCCTATTATTAGTATTGTTTTCGTTTTTGTATGCAATAAATAATTCACCTGTGCTTAAGCAACTAAAGCTTGCCATATCATTTGATATTTGAAATGGTTTTACTTCATACAAATCATCAACTTTAACTAGAGCTAAATAATATCCTGGTTCATCACTTTGATAATCAGTTTCTATGTACTCAATTGATACTTCAGGAGACCAATAAGAATATTGTCGAGAAGTATAACTTTTATCTTTCATGAATTCATTTTCATATTTTATTATCTGGTTTTTAGCATTCCATAATTTTTGAGCATACTTAGGGTCTGTGTCTAGCAATTTCATATTTGAGATATAATCTTCTCTATCTCGTAATTCTATAACACGAATAGCTCCACTCTGTACTGAAAAATCTTTTTTATTTTCACTATATTGAATTCCTACTACTACATCAAAAGATAATTTTGTATTTTTCTTAATTACATTTTCAGAGTCAATATTTAGATATTTTAATCCCAATTTCTTATTAGACATATTCATTGCAGTAAATGAAAATGAATAATCTTCTTTTATTTCATTTCCATACTCATCTTGCAAACCTTTTTTCAAACTTACAGTATATGTTTGGTCCTCAGCAAATTTTTCAATTGGATGCCTAAAGGAAATATAATGACTATTTTCTTTGTTCCAATATCCATCAACTTTGGGCATGATAGTTACAAAATCATTAATATCTATAGTGTTTTTTATATCAAAATTAAAATAAATCTGTACTGTCTGATCTAGGTCCGCTGTTTTATTGTCATTTGGATATGTAGAAGATACTTTTAGTTCCTTATCTGTTTGAAAGGCCCACTTTTTTTCACCTTCTGTAGTGGTTTCAACCACATTATAGATTTCCCCTTCTCTCAAATCCGAAAGAAGAATCAAATTATATGATTTAGGAGATTCTTTTACAATATCATATTTTACTTCAGAGTGTGTAGTACTATCTTCAATAGAAAAGCAACTTTGAACATAATCTTCCGGAACTTCTTCTGAAAAAGTAATTATAAACTCTGCTTGCTTTGTTGGAATAACATTTTTAATTTCTTGGGTACAAACAACTTGTGCATTAGCAAGTCGCTCATACACTTTGGATTCATAAGTTTGCAGTTCATTTAATACTGGTGTATTAGAAACAGTAGCATCTATAGTTGGATTGTTATTTATATTCTTAAATAAATAAAAAGCTCCCACTCCAACCATTAAAATTATTACGAATAAAACGACAAGAATTTTTTTCATATTATCCCCCTAGAATTTTATATCTCACCTAAAATGATATCAGTTTATATCATTTATTTCTATACTATAACAATTTTTTAATATAAAAATTGGCGACCAATGGTCGCCACTACAAATGTTATTCAATATAAAAATTGGCGACCAATGGTCGCCACTACAAATTATAATATTTTTCCATCCTTACATTCCATAAAAATTGTTACTGGCCCATCATTTATAAGATTAATTTTCATATCTGCGCCAAAAATTCCTGTAACTACTTTATTAGGAGTAAGTGTTTTTATATACTCTACAAATCTTTCATATAAAGGAATCGCAAACTCCGGTCTTGCAGCATCTATAAAAGCAGGTCGATTTCCATGATGACAATCTGCATACAAAGTAAATTGTGATACTATTTGAAGTTCTCCTCCTACATCATTTAAAGATAAATTCATCTTACCATTTTCATCTTCAAATACTCTTAGCTTAACAATTTTCTCCGCAAGCGCTTTCATATCTTCATCCGTATCAGTATTTGTGATTCCTAGTAAAACCATAAAACCTTTATCTATTCTTGAATACTCTTCTCCATCTATTTTTAGTTCCGAACTTAATACTCTTTGTATGATTGCTCTCATAGTCTTCTCCTTTTTTTCTTTTTAGGGACACTCTTCTCTTGGCAAAAATGGCGACCAATGGTCGCCACTACATTTATTTTTGCGATTAATGTTCGCTATTATACTCCTCAGCCAGTTCATCTTCTGTCATATCTGATGGAAGCTTGCTTTTCTTATATCTATTTTTGAATACTTGGCTAATTACTTTTCTTCTAGTTTCTACTTCGTCCATCGCAACAAACATAGAAAGTGATACTGATAGACCTAAGAAATTAAAAACTCTATGAATCAAAACATCATCTATCCATTCAGGATTTGCAACTGATAGTGCTAATATCAAAAGAAAATAGCAAACTGGGATTAGACATATTTTTGATTTTTTAGTTTTGTATGACGCATACAATAATCCTGCTGTAATAAAGTACCAAACAATGAAGACCCAAGGATTACTAAAATCAATAATCATAAAAATTACTCCTCATCTGGTTCGTCCCAATTGTGCCAAACTTCAGATACATCATCATTGTCTTCTAAGTTTTCTACAATTAGACCCATTTTTCTAGAAGCTTCTTCATCAAGTGTAATATAGTTTTGTGGTACCATTTTTACTTCTGCTTCAACAAATTCTACTCCCTTGGCTTCTAATCCTTCTCTAACTTTTGAAAAGTCTGCAGGTGTTGTTGTAACTTCATAGAATTCATCATCTGCCTCAAAATTATCTGCACCTAGTTCTAATGCTTCCATCATTAAATCATCTTCAGATAATTTAGCTGATGCTTTTTCAATTACTAGTACACCTTTTTTATCAAACATCCAAGAAACTGAACCTGTAGCTCCTAGATTTCCACCAAATTTATCAAATATATGACGTACATCTCCAGCGGTTCTATTTCTATTGTCAGTAGTTGCTTCAACAATAATAGCAACACCATTTGGTCCATATCCTTCATATACTACATCTTCGTAATGAGCATTTGATCCTTCTCCAGCTGCTCTTTTAATACTTCTTTCTATATTATCGTTTGGCATGTTATTTGCTTTACATTTAGCTATAACATCTTTTAATTTAGAATTACCTGCAGGATCTGACCCACCTTGTTTAACTGCTATTAATAACTCTCTACCTAATTTTGTGAATATTTTTCCTCTTGCAGCATCTGCTTTTCCTTTTTTAGCTGCAATATTGTGCCATTTACTATGTCCTGACATATTAATTCCTCCTTTAAAATTACTATTCTTTCTTAATTACAATTGTTTTACTCACCTATTTTACCATATATTATACGGTTTGTGTAGTAATTTAATAAAATTATTTTAATAAATCAAAAAATCTATCTTCTTTTTCTGTAGATTTTGATGTATCTATGAATTCTATTTCTTGTTTGCA
>JAEEGL012528283.1_pt1 | contig 24024 bp, 18 predicted proteins | sample 9134231 | NCBI WGS metagenome assembly JAEEGL01 (sample SAMN16246548, study PRJNA631951) | gut metagenome | biome: gut microbiome; feature: rumen; material: fiber-attached | host: Bos | place: Iran: Karaj | collected 2018-10
CCACCGCTTTCGGTTGACTGATGTCGCAACCAATGCCGTAGATGGTGTCGGTGGGGTAAATCACAACGCCGCCATCTTCAATAATCTGCGTTATCTTCTTGATTTCGCGCGGATTGGGATTTTCGGGATATATTTTTATCAGCATTTTCCAGTTAGGATTTAGGAATGAACAATTAAAAATGAAATCTGTTGCATTGTAGGGAGGTGGCGTGCCGCGTCCGTGCCAATAATTCAATTAAAATTTAATCAAACAATCTGTATAAATCCGTTTAATCTGTGTCGTCGGCGTTCAAAAACAATTCACCAGCAGTAATTATTCCTTCTCACCATAGCACAAATCGCCAGCGTCGCCCAGGCCGGGCACAATGTACGATTTTACGGTCAGTTCCTCATCGATGGCGGCGGTCCAGATGGTGACGGGCTGGTTGACTACGTTACGTTGCAGATAATCAAGACCTTCGCGGCTCGAGATGAGCGACACAATGTGCGTGTGCGCCGGCGTGCCCTTCTTGAGCAGAGCCTGATAAGCCAGCACCATCGAGGCGCCGCTGGCCTGCATCGGGTCAACCAGAATGAGAGTCTTGCCCTCGGTTGACGGCCCCGAAATGCTGTCGAAGCTGATGTGGAACGTGCGGCCGTCTTTCTCATATTGGCGGCAGGCCGTGATAAAGGCGTTCTCAGCCTTGTCGAACACGCTAAGGAACCCTTCGTGCATCGGCAGTCCGGCGCGCAGAATGCTGGCAATCACCGGCTGAGCGGCAAGCTGCGGCACCTGCGCCACACCAAGCGGAGTCTGCACTTCGGTTTGCTTATAATCGAGCTGCTTGCTGATTTCGTAGGCGAAAATCGCACCAATGCGCTCAAGATTCTTGCGGAAGCGCATACTGTCTTTCTGAATCCCGCTGTCGCGCAATTCGGCCATAAACTGATTCACAATGCTGTTCTGAGTGCCAAGATTAATAACCATAATCTATTGTGTTTTAAGTTAATACCAAAGTCGGAGACCGTCCGGCCATCGCCTTATAATGATAGTGAAAAATGTTTAAAGTTTAAGCTGTTAGATATTTATGTTACGAATATCCACATTTTTCAGTCATCTTGTTGCGGAATATCAAAAAACTTTTGTACTTATGTGGCTGTGAAAAAAGAACATAACCGACATATTTTCAGTCTGCTGTTAGCCTTTGTCACCATTGTCTTTTCGGGTTGTTTGAGCAATCAGCCTGCCGACGAGCCAAGCGACGAGGCTGCCACCGTGCGTTCCTATCTTGAACTTGGACTCAAGTACGATTCACTCTTGCAGGAACGGATGGCGGAGTATTACTATATGAAGGCGTTCGAAACCTTTACCGACCCGTCGGTCGATTGGGGGCGTTATGCCGAAACCGGTTATCGTTACGCCTACTTTTTGAGTTTGAGAGGCGAATTGGGCGGAGCTATTTCCGTTGTTACCGAGGTTCTTCAGAATGCCGAGGGACACAATGATTTTTCACATATGTGGAAAGCTTTTCTGCTCTGCCAGATTGCCGAGTTCCAGTTGCAGTTAGGTTGGCTCAAAGAGGCTCGCGCCAACTACGACAAGGCTTATCAGGAGGAGCTTAAGGCTGTAAAACTCAAAGAGGATGGTTATTTCAACGCTATGGTGCTGTGCATCAACATATACTATTCTTATTTCAGCACAAAAGATTACGATGAAGCCCGAAACTGGCTTCAGCGCTCCGAGGAAATGTTTCATAAGTACGAGCAGAATGGTGACACCAAACACATTGAGGAGTACAAATGCCATTTCGCATTGTACAATGCTCTGTTTCTGCAAACCACAGGCGATGCCGCCGCGGCTGCAAAATCCTACGCCAGTGCCGATGTCAGCAATTTGAGGAGCAGTTGGGACAAAACCGAAATTACTGATTATCTGATGGCTGCCGGCCGGTATGCCGAGGCCGCCGATGTTTATGCGCAAATCGACAACGATTTCGGAACCACTGAAGGAACCCGAATGACCTTCGACAACATCAACGAGCGCCTTGTTCCGCGTTATTACGCCAACCGCAAGGCCGGCCGCACCGCTGAGGCTTTGGCTATGGCCGATAAGATTTGCGATAGCATCGACTCGGCTCTCGTATGGCAAAAGAATTCCGATGCCGCCGAGCTGGCCATAATCTACCAGACACACGAAAACGAGCTGGCTTTGCAGAAAATGCGTGCCCAGACGCGCATTCACCGCGTTTTTCTTGTTGCCGCGCTGATGATTATTGTTCTCATAATTGTGTTGCTTGCGCATACTTATGCCTTCAACAGAGTGCTTTCGACTAAAAACCGCACACTCTATCAGAAGATTAAGCAGCTTGAGCAGGCTGAAGACGAGGAGCAGAGCCAGATGCAAAAGCAGCCCGCCGAGTCGCTCTCGCATAACCAGCAGCTCTACCAGCGCCTGTGCGAGCTGATGAAGCAGCCCGACATTTTTACCGACCCCGACACCAACCACGAAACGCTGGCCCGCCTTTTGGGCACCAATTATACATACGTATATGACGCTTTGCGCGAATGTGCCCATCAGACACCTGCCGATTTCATCAATCTGCACCGCCTGCGCCACGCGGCATTGATGCTCACCACCACCGACGAGCCTGTGGGACTTGTCATTGAGATGAGCGGCATCACCAACCGAAGCACTTTCAACCGGCTCTTCCGCGAGCATTACTCAATGTCGCCAACCGAATACCGGCGTGCGGCGAAAGGCGAGTAAAACGCTTTAAGCGCGCAGAATCAATCTTCTACGGCCGCCAAATCTGCGCTTTTTTCAAAATTTGGCACACACTTTTCAAATGGTGGAAAATGCCTTCGGGTGTTTCCGGCTTCTTTTGCTGTGCAAATATTTCTAATTCAAAAAGTATGAAAAAGTTAACATTCGCGCTTGCAGCCGCCTTTTGCTGCACAACGACAACTGCAGTTTTCAATGCCTGCAGTAACAACAACAAACAGGCCGCCTCACAGAATGACGCAACGCCTGCCATCGCGCAGAAAGACACAACGCCGGCTTTTGTGCAGATGGATTTCACCTTCGATGCCACTCAGGATATGCTCGACTATTGCGACATTGTTGTGAAGTATGACGACGGCACTGGTGAAAAAGCAGAAACAGTTGAAACCACCCAGTGGAGCAAAAGCGTGAAGGTGGCGCTGCCGGCCACCATCGCATTCAGCCGCGAGGTGACACTCAAAGCCGGCAAAGACGCTTCAACCACCGAAAAAATCGCCTACACCAACGGCTACAATCTGAATTACTCGATTCTGAATGCCAATGGCGAGGACCTCGGCAAGTCGGGCAACACATTTTCGACCAGCACGGCAAGCTTGAAAGGTTCAAAACTGGCCGAGGCTGTCGGCAAATCGCTTTTCAATAAAAATTACACGTTCACTTTCGACGAAAGCGGCAAAATTCAGTAATTGATTTGTAAAATATTGAAAAACAGTAATAATGACTATTTGGCAAATGGCAGAATTGAACCGGATAAAAGCGTTTTTTCAAGATTTGGCACACAGTTTTCAATCGTTGGGAAATGCATTCGGAGTTCACATATTTCCTTTGCCGGTGAAAACAAATGAGGATAATGAATGGTTTGACGAGCATCGATTCTTCTTATATCATTACCTCGGCGTTGGCCGCAGCATTTGTTGTGGCAGCTTTGGTACTGATGTTCGTGGTGCTGTACTACAGATGGCGCCTCATCGACAGCCATAGCACTCTGGCCCGCTTCATACGCGAGAATGTGCTGCTGCGAAACGAACTTGAAGAGATGTGCAAAACGGAAGAAAAACAGTTTAAGGATAAAACTTGATAATGTAGCCCAACCCAGGAGGAATTCTGCGTTTTCTCTCCTGAAAGGCGTGCCGTAGGATAGGTGACAAGCCCTAATGTCACGGAAACTGCGGCACGCTACTTTTTTATATGCGGACATATTTTATTTGTGTTAAAAATCAAATTTTAGCTGATAACAATAAAAAACTTACATTTGCAGACTTATTAGAATTTGAATGGCAAAAGCAAAACAGAATTTAAGCCTCAAAGACGCTATTGTTGAGGCAATTAAGCAGAAAAAAGGTCGAGATATTGTCGTTATCGATTTAACCGGAAACGAGCAGGCGATAGCCGATTATTACATAATTTGCCACGGAAACTCAACCTCGCAGGTCGATGCGCTCGCCGACCACATTGAGCGTTTTGCCCGCACCGAGACCAGCGAGCACCCGTCGCACATTGAGGGTCAGCAAAATGCGCAGTGGGTTCTGATGGACTACGGCGACATTGTGGTGCACATTTTCCAGGAGGAAATCCGCCATTTCTACAATATTGAGGACCTTTGGGCCGACGCCAAAAAAGAAGTCATTGAAAACGAAGACTAACTAACTATGGATAAAGAAATTAAAGGAGAGGCTCAGAGCGGCCAGGAGGAGCAGAAAAAGCAGGAGAAACCTCAGGAAAACCGTCCGATGGGCAATAAAGCACCGAAATTCAACGTCAATTGGATTTACGGAATCATAGCCATTGTGCTGCTCGGGTTTATGTTTCTGACACCGAACAGCGGTGGCGAGCCGGTTGAAATCACGCGTCAGCGCTTTGAGTCGGAAATGCTTGCAAATGATGATGTTAGCCGCCTTATCGTGGTCAACGAGAAGCGCGTTGAGGTTTATATCAAACCCGAAAAACTCTCCGAGGCACGCTATTCCGACGCAAGTCAGTTGAAGAAACCCTCGTCGTTTGCACTTAAACCTCAGTATTACTTTACGATAGGTTCTGTCGAGAATTTTGAGAACCGGCTTGAGTCAACAACCCGCGAGTACAATTTAAAGGAGCAAGTTCCAGTGAGTTATGAGACTCGCGAAGACAATTTCGGGCAGATTTTCAACTGGATTATCTTCCCGCTACTGCTGATTGGCATTTGGATTTTCATTTTCCGGCGGATGTCGGGCGGTGCCGGTGGACAGATTTTCAACATCGGCAAGTCGCGCGCCAAGATGTTCGACAAGGACACATCGGAAATCAAGGTCGATTTCAAAGATGTGGCCGGACTTGAGGAGGCCAAAGTTGAGATTAAAGAGATTGTTGATTTCCTGAAAAATCCGCAGAAATACACGCAGTTGGGCGGTAAAATTCCAAAGGGCGCATTGCTTGTGGGCCCTCCGGGAACCGGAAAAACCCTGCTTGCGAAGGCCGTTGCCGGCGAGGCTCACGTGCCGTTCTTCTCACTTTCGGGTTCCGATTTTGTTGAGATGTTTGTGGGCGTTGGCGCGTCGCGTGTGCGCGACCTGTTCAAGCAGGCCAAAGAGAAAGCTCCGTGCATCATCTTCATCGACGAGATTGACGCCATCGGCCGCGCCCGTGGAAAAAATCCAAACTGGGGCTCAAACGATGAGCGCGAAAACACTCTTAACCAGCTGCTTACCGAGATGGACGGTTTCGGCACCAACAGCGGTGTGATTATTCTTGCCGCAACCAACCGTGCCGACATTCTCGACCGCGCCCTTTTGCGCGCCGGACGTTTCGACCGCCAGATTCACGTCGAGCTGCCCGACCTTAACGAGCGCACCGACATCTTTAAGGTTCACCTTCGCCCGCTGACCAAGCTGGCATCTGATGTCACGGCCGAATCGCTGGCCAAGCAGACACCGGGTTTCTCGGGCGCCGACATTGCCAACGTCTGCAACGAGGCCGCTCTCATCGCCGCCCGTCACGACAAGTCGAAGGTTGAGAAACAAGACTTTTTGGATGCCATCGACCGCATTGTGGGCGGCCTTGAGAAGAAGAACAAAATCATCTCCGCCGAGGAGAAAAAGACCATAGCGTACCACGAGGCCGGTCACGCCACAGTGAGCTGGATGCTCGAGAACGCCAATCCGCTCATCAAGGTAACGATTGTGCCGCGCGGACAGGCTCTTGGCGCCGCCTGGTATCTGCCAGAGGAACGCCAGCTCACCACCAAGGAGCAGCTTATGGAGGAGATGGCCGCTCTGCTTGGCGGTCGTGCCGCCGAGGAGCTTTATTTCGGCCGCATATCAACGGGCGCCCTCAACGACCTTGAGCGCACCACCAAACACGCTTACGCGATGGTTTGCTACTACGGAATGAGCCCCAAAGTGGGCAATCTTTCGTATTACGATTCGTCGGGCCAGTCGGAGTATGCTTTTTCAAAACCTTACAGCGAGGAGACAGCTCGCACCATCGACGAGGAGACACGCCGCATCATCGACGAGGCGTACGCCAAAGCCAAAGAGGTGCTCACCAAATACGAGGAGCAGCACCATCAGCTGGCCAATATGCTGCTTGAGCGCGAGGTGCTGTTTGCCGAAGACCTTGAGCGGATTCTTGGCCCGCGCCCCAATGGCAAAACGCCGTATTACGAGCATCAGACAAAGAATGACAATCAGCCAGAGGCTACTGAACAACCGGCTGAGCCAGAGGCCAATACCGATACCGTCAAACCTGAAGAGACTGAGAAATAATGGAAAAGGACTGGCAGTTGGTTTATTCGGCAAAATCTGTTGTTGAAGCAGAAATGAGGCGTGCTATTTTAGAGAGCGCCGGGCTTGAGCCAATTGTGATGAACAAGCAGGATTCATCGTACTTGTTCGGCGATGTTGAGGTTTATGTTAGCAATGAGCAGTTCGAGAGAGCTGTCGAGATATTAAAAACCGCTGATAATGAGTAATTTTTGGCAACGTCTTTTAACAGGAATCGTTTTTTTGGTGGTGCTCATTTCGGGCATCCTTCTCAGCCAATGGACGTTTGCAATTCTTTTTGCGGCTGTTGAGTCGCTTGCGTTGTGGGAGTTCTACCGCATCGGCCGTCAGGGTGGCTACCGGCCGCTCGCTGTTTACGGCATCGTTGGTGGGCTTGCAACGTTTGTATTGAGTTTCCTGGCCAGCGCGCAAATTATTGGAACACAGTTTCTGGCGCTTGCCGCGATTCTGTTCATTCCAATATTCATAACAGTGCTGTTTGGTCGCTTCGACAACCCAATCACCACCATCGCCTACACATTCTACGGGCTGGTTTACATTGCTTTGCCGTTCGCGCTCATCAGTCCGATAGCCTTCCACGCAGGCGGCTATCAGGGCATTCTGATTCTGGGAATGTTCATCATCATCTGGGTGAACGACACCGGAGCCTACTGCTTCGGCGTGACCCTCGGACGCCACCGTATGTTCGAGCGCATATCGCCCAAAAAGACCTGGGAGGGATTCCTTGGAGGAGCTTTGGCCGCTGTCGGCGCATCGCTTCTGCTGGCAAAGTTCTTCGCCGTGCTCACCCAGCCGCAATGGATTGTGGTGGCGCTACTCACCGTAACGTTCGGAACGCTGGGCGACCTTGCCGAGTCGCAGCTCAAGCGCACTGTCGGCATTAAGGATTCGAGCAACATTTTGCCCGGTCACGGCGGCATTCTCGACCGTTTTGATAGCATCATATTGGCAATACCCGTAATTTTTGCATATTTGCAGTTTGTTAAGTAACAGTTCTTACTTCTATGAAAATACACCGCGCCGGTCTTCCGGTAATTCTGAAATTTCTTTTGATATTGTTGGTAATCAACGCAATAGTATATGTTATATGGTGCGTTGGTTTGGCACTTTACATATCGTTGACAGCATCGGGTCTGCTGCTGCTTTTTGTGCTGCGGTTCTTCCGCTGCCCCAACCGCAAGCTGCCCGCAATAACCGACAGCACAGTTCTTTGTCCCGCCGACGGCACCATTGTGGCTATCGAAGAGATTGACGAGCAGAACATTGTGATGGGCAAACGCATCCAGGTCTCGATTTTTATGTCGGTTTGGAACGTGCATATCAACTGGGTTCCGGCGAGCGGAATCGTTAAGCAGGTGATACATTTCGACGGCAATTTCACCCGCGCCATCACCCCGAAATCGTCCGACCTGAACGAGCACACAGCCGTGGTGATTAACCGCCCTAAAGGCGAGCCTGTGATGGTGAAACAGGTGGCCGGAGCTGTTGCGCGCCGCATCCTCACCTATACCAAGGAAGACGATAAATGCACAGCCGGCGATGAGATGGGATTCATCCGTTTTGGCTCGCGTGTTGATGTGCTTCTGCCGCTCGACTATGATGTCAAAGTGGCCCTGGGGCAGAAGGTTACTGGCCGGAAAACAATAATTGCCGAACAGAAATAATTGAGAATCAACAATAAAAGTCGCCGAAAGACAAAATAAAGTTTGCTGGCGATTTTTGTTGAAGATAATTTATATTTACACCGACTTTTAAAATTTAAAATTATGGCTTACAAAATTTCAGAAGATTGCTTGGCTTGTGGCACTTGTATGAGCGAATGCCCGGTAGAGGCCATTTCAGAAGGCGATATCTATGTTATCGACCCTGAAAAGTGCACAGAGTGTGGAACTTGCGCAAGTGTTTGCCCGGTTGAGGCTCCAAAATTGGATAAATAATTCAATTGGATAAAACACACGGTACGGCGACCTTACGGGTCGCCTTTTTTGTTTTTGGCAGGAGAGGGGAAAAGGCTGTTATTCAATCAGCTTCATCATTCCGTTCCAGAGGTCGACGGCCGATTTGTCCCACGAGAATTTCTCGCGCTGCGTTTTGGCGTTGGCGATGAGCTGCTCGCGAAGTTCGGAGTCAGCGGCCATACGCTCCATAGCGTTGGCAATGGCCTCGTCGGAGTGCGGATTGACAAGCAGACCGGCGTTTCCGGCCACTTCGGGCATTGAGGTGCAGTCGGAAGTGATGACCGGCACATCGCAATTCATCGCCTCCACAATCGGCACTCCAAAGCCTTCGAGAAACGACACCAGAATCAGCGCCTGGGCGCTTGCCACCACCTGCTGAAGCTCGGTTGGCTGCAGGCGGCCCGTAAAAATCACGTCTTCGCCGTGGCGCATATGCTCAAGCTCGTGGTCAATGGTTGACATTGTCCACATACACTCGCCCACAATCACCATTTTTTGCACCGAACCAGTCTTCTCCTTGAAGATGTCGAACGCGCGGAGCATTCCTTCGACATTCTTCCGGAGATTGAGTGAGCCCACGAATACAAAATACGGGCATCCGCCGGTCACTCTGTCGCGGACGGCTTGCTGCTCGCAGTCTGACAGCGGCCCGAAAACAGTTTTCACGCCGTTGTAGATGACATCGATTTTGTCGGGATTGATGCCCCACGTTTTCACAATATCGGCTTTTGAGTATTCCGATACGGTGCCCAGCCTGTCGGCGTTGCGGGCAAAGCGCGGGAAGTATTTGTTGTAGTATTTGCTTGTCAGAAAAGGCTGATTCTTAGGCTGATGAACAAAACCTATGTCGTGGATGACGTTGTAAGTCTTAACCTCGGGGTGCTGCGGCATATATCCGTCGGTTGAGAGGAAAAGGTCGGCGTTGTGGCGGCGGATGATGGCCGGAATGGAGTGCTCGAAGCGCGCGTACCACAGCAGCGGGTGGCGCGACGGCAGCAAGGTCTTCACCGGCAGCACATTGTCGGCATAGATGAACGATGAGTCCCAATCGCGGTCGAAGATGAAAATGAATTGGTGCTCGGGGTGGTTGCGTACCATTCTCGACAGCACTTCGTCAGTGAAACTGCCCAGCCCTTCGAGCTTGTCTTTCAGCAACGATTGTGTGTTAACTGCTATAATCATCAATCTCTGTTTGAAGGCGCAAAAGTAATATTTTGTTGATAATGTGGACTAATTTTAAGAATTATAACGCCCGAGGTCGATTCGCTTCTTGAGTGATTTGTTTTTCGAGTGCCTTATAATATGCTGGTAATTAATGCGTTCTTTTGTCGGAGCGATATATTGGCGGTTGTGGTTGAAAGAATCTCGCTGATAATCGCTAATTTACTACATTTGTGAGCCGTGCATTTCCGCGGTACACAACTATTTATCAGACAATAAAACAGATACAAATGAAACTTTGGGATAAGGGCATTGCCACAAACGAACTTGTCGAACAGTTTACCGTCGGGCTCGACCGCGAAATGGACCTGTACCTGGCGCCGTTCGACGTGATGGGCACAATGGCGCACATCACAATGCTGCAGACCATCGGCCTGCTTGAGAAAAACGAATTGGACACGCTGCTGGCCGAACTCAAAAAGATTTACGCCACGGCCGCCGCTGGAAAACTCAAGATTGAAGACGATGTTGAAGACATCCACTCGCAGGTTGAACTGATGCTCACGCGCTCGCTGGGCGATATGGGCAAGAAAGTGCACAGCGGCCGCTCACGCAACGACCAGGTGCTTGTGGATATGAAACTTTATCTGCGCCACGAGGTCCGTCAGATTTTCGACCTTGCGGCATCACTTTTCAAGACACTTATCGCCTTGAGCGACAAACATAAAGATGACCTAATGCCTGGCTACACCCACCTGCAGGTGGCTATGCCGTCGTCGTTCGGATTGTGGTTTGGGGCTTACGCCGAATGCCTGACTGACGACCTTCGGATGTTGAGCGCGGCCTACAAGGTTATCAATCAGAACCCGCTGGGCTCGGCGGCTGGCTATGGCTCATCGTTCCCGCTCAATCGTACGCTCACAACCAAACTGTTGGGATTCAGCGATTTAAACTACAATGTGGTTTGCGCTCAGATGGGCCGCGGCAAAACCGAACAGGATTTGAGTTTTGCAATGGCCGCAATGGCGCAGACGCTGAGCCGTATGGCGATGGATATGTGTATGTACAACTCGCAAGACCTTGGTTTTGTGCATCTTCCCGACGAATTTACGACTGGCTCGTCGATTATGCCGCACAAGAAAAACCCCGATGTCTGGGAACTTGTGCGCGGCAAGTGCAACCGCATCAAGGCGCTGCCAACCGACATCACGCTCACCATCTCGAATCTGCCGTCGGGCTATCACCGCGACCTGCAACTGCTTAAGGAACAGATAATTCCCGCAATCAACGATTTGAAGGACTGCCTGCGTATGGCCGAACTGATGCTGAAGAACACCGAAGTGCGCAAGGACATTATGAAAGAGCCTAAATATCAGCTGGCTTTCAGCGTTGAAGTGGTGAACAAACTGGTGCTGTCGGGCGTGCCCTTCCGCGATGCCTACAAGCAGGTGGCTTTCGACATCAAAGACGGCCGTTTTGTGCCCGAAACGCACATCAACCACACCCACGAAGGCAGCATCGGCAACCTGTGTAACGACCAAATTGACCGCAAGTTTGCCGAAGTGAGCGCATCGTTCGACTTTGCATCGGTTGAAGCGGCTGTCAACTCGCTTGTGAAATAACGCTGATGCGACGTCTGCTCGCCATATTGCTGTTGTTGGCTGCAAATCAGGCGTTTGCGCAAGGCGGACGCTATGCCGAAATCAGCAGTGTGAGCGTTGACACGGTTAGCGAACGGCGCGTTACCATCAAGTGGGATGTTGCCGAAGTGGTTAACGGACAGTCGTTTGCCGTTTACCATTGGGATAACAACAAATGGGTGCTGGTTGTCGATTCGCTGCCAGCCAATATGCGTGAATATCAAGATGTTAAAGCACATCCGTTTGAACACGCCGAGCGATACGCCGTATCGACATCGATTGCAGGCGACCACAATGCCCCGCTGAGCGACGCCCATCAGACGGTTTTTCTGCACAGCGGCGATTATGACAAATGTCTCAACTCACTGACTCTCAATTGGTCGGCATACGTTGGCACCAATGTTGCCAGTTACGCGGTTTTGGGCCACAAAATCGGGCAGCCATACAGCGAGTTTGGCACAACCGCTGACACAACATTCGCCACCGACAGACTCGAAGACGGTACCGACTACAATTTTATGGTTATCGCCACGTTGCAAAACGGGCTCAAATCGCTCTCAAACATAATTAGTTACACGACTTTCAAACCCATATTACCTAATCTGATGACGGTCGGCATCGACACGATTGTGAACCGTCAGGGCACAGTGGAACTTCATTGCCAAATTGACGTTGGTGCTGATTTGCAAGGCTATTCCATTCGGCAAGTTTTAGATGGCAAAAAACTGAGCGACAGTCTGATAACCGACTTTTTACAGCCTACATTCATCTTCAATGCAGATAATGCCAATGCCGCCTATACCCTGAGTGCATTGAATTTTTGCGGCGAGCCTATTTTCACAACTAACGAAGTCTATCCTATTGTGATAGAAGCCAATGCGAATGCGGAATCTATGCAAGTGCAGTGGAACCGCTCGCTCTCAAACAGTGAGCAATACGCTGTTTTCTGCGCTGTTGACGGCGGTGCGGAAAAACCTGTCGCAACCGATTTGACTGATACTTCAATCGAACTGAACTTCAACGAAATAGCCGATGACCGCGCACAGAATTTCTGCATTCGTGTTGAAGCGGCTGATGGACCCCGATTGAGCCAATCGAACACGGTTTGCGTTGAACGTCAGGCTGATATGTGGCTGCCAACCGCCTTCACACCAAACGGCGACGGCCTGAACGACACTTTCGGGCCTGTGGTGAAGTCGGCGCAAATAACTGATTTCGAGTTTATTGTTTACGACCGCTACGGCGGCCGCGTCTTTGTTTCGTCAAGTCCCGACAACCGTTGGGACGGTACCCACAGCGGCAAGCAGGTGGCCGAAGGCGGCTATCTCTACTATCTGAAGGCCAAACTGCAAAACGGCCAGACCATTGAGCGCAAAGGCTCTGTGAATGTTGTATATCCATAAAACACTATGGCAGAAAAAGTTATACAACTTGCGCCAATGTTGGGCTTGATTGATGCGCCGTTTATGAACGCCATTGCCGAAGTTGGCGGTTTCGACGAGATTTTTGCCCCATATATGCTTGCAGATGAGCGTTCTATTCCCAAACCGCAAGTGCTTGCGCGCCGTTTTTCGGGCATCAGCAAAAGCGTTAACCTTGTGCCGCAACTTTTGAGCAACAACGCCGACGCTTTTGTGGCAATGGCCAACATTCTCAACGATTTAGGCTACCCGAAAGTGAATTGGAATATGGGTTGCCCAATAAAGTTTGTGGTGAGCAAAAAACGCGGTGCCGCATTGCTACGCGATTTGGAAAACCTTGAGCGTCTGCTCGATAGCACCATCGGCCGCCTAAAACCAGAACTCTCTGTGAAGATTCGCATCGGTTTCTGTTCACCTGATGAGTTCCCGAATATCATTAGCGTGTTCAATAAGTTCAAACTCAACGAGTTGATTGTTCACGCGCGGACAGCCGAACAACAATATGGCGGCGAACCATACCGCCAGGCGTTCATCGAATCTGCGGGCAACTCGCTTAACCCGATTGTTTACAACGGTGACATCAACAGTGCCGCCGATGCCAATATCAGTTTACCCAACCTGAAAGGTTATATGATTGGCCGCGGTGCAATAGTGAATCCGCACATCGGACTGCAAATCAAAGGTTTGTCAACTGATAACGTGCCCACATTCAGGCAATTTGCTACAGAAATCACACATTGGTATTGCGCCCACAATAGTCTGAACCGCCTGAAGGAACTTTGGAAATACTTCGCGAAAGCGTTCGACAATCCCGACGAAGTTTTCGCCAAACTTCAGACAATCAATGAATCAGGAAAGTTTTGCGAGATGGCTGAAAGTCTGTTTTGAGTAAAGTGTAAGGTGTAATGTGTAAAGAGTATGGATTCCCTAACTTATGCGTAAAACCCAACACCCAATACCCAACACCCAAATTTACAACTTGATAATATTGCTCTTGATGGCGTATTTCACCAAATCAACGGTGCTTTTCAGGTTGAGTTTCTGCATAATATGGTTCTTGTGCGTCTCAACCGTGCGGACACTGATAAACAGTTTGTCGGCAATTTCCTGATTGCTGAAGCCGTCGCCCCAAAGTTTCAAAATCTCAATCTGACGGGCGCTCAGCGGATCGTCATCGTCAGCGGTTTGGGCATCGGCTAAATTGCTTGTAATATAGCGGTTAAGCAGCAATTGGGTGATGCTGTCGCTGTAGTAGTCGTGGCCCATACGCAGCGTGTAGATGGCTTGCGCAAGTTCGCTTCCGCTGGCATCGATGGTGATGTAGCCTTTGGCACCAGCCTTGATTGAACGCAGAATCACCTCATCACGGTTGGCATTCGAGAGCAGCAGGATTTTCAACTTCGGATATTTCAGCATTAAATCGATGATGAAGTTCTGTTCGGCGGTCGAAAGGTCGAACATATTCACAACCAGAACGTGCACAACGTGTTGCTTCATCTTCTCGAACAGTGTGGCCTTGTCCGATGTCGTGATGACAGTCTTAATGTCAGAATAGTTTGACAAATAAGCAGTTACACTATCGAGAATGAGTTTGTGCTGACTGAAGAATCCGACAAAAATCATAAATCCGCGGTTTTAAATTTCCATTTGTGCTACTAATCGCAACACATTGCAATATTAGTTTTTTTCGGTTTCTCAGCAAAATGCGTGCAAAATTACAATGAATTTACACATTGATGTAAATGGTTTCCCATTCCGACCATTCGCCGTCGTTGTCGCAGACACGGAACTCAATTGTTGTCACACCTTTTTCCTTGAGGATGTAGGATATTTTGCTCAGTGGGGTAACAAGCGAATAGACAACTTTCGACGGACTCGAAATTTTGTACTCATATTGTTTAATGTCACCGCCGTGTTTCACATCACTGTCATATGATTGGCTTAAATCAATTTCCATTTCACAGTCATTCAGATTCTTAATCAATCGCGCATTACCTTTTGCAACGGGTTTTGTGTTATAGAAGGCTGTCAGTTGGAAAAATAATTCCGAACTTTTACCATAGATGTCGGTGGCAGTGAATTTCCCTTTTACTGTGCCAATGCTTGCGGCTTTGATTTTCAGTACGTTGCTGGAAAACTCATATTCAAAATTGCCTGTGGTGTCTGTCAAAGTCAGAACTGGCTTTTGTACGTGAGTATCATGGCAGCGGAACTCGTAACTCTGCTGATGAAGGATTTTTACTGAGTCGGTTAAAACCGCCGAATTGAATTCGTTGGCATGGTCTGCCCACTCGAACTGTGGTGCCTCATCGTTTTCATAGAAATAATCTTCACTCTCACAACTGCTTATAGCAATAGTCAAAACTGCGGCGCCAAGCAGCAAACCATTTTTTATATTGTGTGTTTTCATATCCTATTGGAATTTACGGTTGTTTTTATGCCCGAATTCCGGCAGCAGCAAACTGGTGCCAATTGTGAACTGCGGAACATATTTGTCAATTTTGCTAATACCTGCCCGCTCTTTAGCCTCGAGCCAAAAAGTCCATTTATAGTTGATGAATAATTTGCATTTGCAACCAAGAGAGCCAAGATACATGTACGATTTTTCTTCAACATCCTCAACTTTGCTTTTCATATCATCGATGCCTACTTGCACGCCAATAACACCATCGATATAAAACCTGTCGGACAGGTTGCAGAAGTTGTAACAAATCTGATTATCAATAGCGTAGCGCATGTATTCTGTAAATTCCTTCGAGCCGCAACTAATATTCAGACGTGTGTCAAGGCTGATTTTCTCGTTGAACCAGTAGGTGTCGCCAAATGTGCCGCCATAGGAGTGGTCCGACATGAAGTAGCCCGCATTAAGCGTGATTGCTCCTTTGGTGTGATTGCGCAACGGGTGCGCGTCCAGTCCGCAGACACTCACCATGAGCAAGACGGTCAGCAATGGTTTTATTATTCTTTTTGTCATATTCTGAATAGTTAGTATTTAACAATTTTCTCGCGGTGTACCTCACCATTGCCGCTTGCAACAATCACGGTGTAAGTTCCTTCGGGGAAGGCCGAAATGTCGATTCGGGTGGTTAGCGAAACAGTCCTCTCAAGCATAACAGCACCCGTGCTGCTGATGATTGTCACCTGTGATTCGTCGTAGGATTCAACCATCAGGAAATAGGTTGCCGGGTTGGGATAGATGCTGATATGGCTTGCACCTTCATCATTTATATCCGTAGTGGCCTCATTTACAGTAATGTAATTGGCTTTGGCTATTGTGGCCACGCAGCCATCACGGTTGGTTAACTGCAACTTCACAGTGAAGGTGCCGTCACCATTGTAATAATGCCACGGATTGGGCTCGGTTGAGCCGTCGGCGCCATCACCGAAATCCCATTCATACTGAGTGAAACCGGTTCCGATGCTTGTGAAATGAATCGCGCCGCCCGCATCAACAATAATTCGGTCTGATACAAAATCGGGATTCATATCAACGATTGTCAGTTCAACTTTCTTTTCGCCTAAGAACTCCTCAGTTTGGGTGTATGTCTTCAGAATCAATGTCGTGTTTTCGCTTATCGCTTTAATTCTGAATTCGGCACCCGAGCCAACCTGTTTGCCTCTGGTATCAAACCATTTATACAATCCACCTTCTACACCAGATGCCTTAATGCTGACTTTTTCGTCTTTGCAATAGCGTTCTTTGAGATTATCAATCACAATCTCTGGCATTTTGATTATCAAATCAATGGTATTGCTGTACATGATATCATCGCCATCGATTACGGCACGATATAATGACGAGATTCCCATTAAATCTGAGGGTTGATAATCGGCCTCAGTTGCACCTTCAATCGGCTCAAAACTGCTGCTGTTTTCCTTCTTCAAATACCATTGGTAATTTGGTGAGCCATCGGTGTCGCCACCACTGGCTGCGGTTGCGCTTTTCAGCAATGGCAACTGCTGTCCGGCATAATAGAAATCGGCAAGTCCGTCGACGGCAATGGTTCCACCATCAAGTGGCACATCGACCTTTATCTCTAACGTCAGTTTTTCCTGGTCTCCAATAATGTCGTAACGGCGGTAGATTGTATTTGTCGACGGCAAAACGCTGATTGTGGCGGTAGTGTCGTCGATTGGCACAAACACGCTGTCGTTCGCTGACCATATCTCCCAACGGTAATGATAAGTGATATTGCTGCTGATGGCAGAAGTATCGCCTATTGTTATCGTGTCATTATCAAGAATATAGGAATTTTGAGGCGTCTCATTAGGAATCCAAGCGGGATAAACATTGATTCGCGCAATTTCGGTGGCGACACTCATGGCCGAATAGAGCGAATCGGTAATAATGCATCGGTAATCGGCAGTTGTGGTAGCAGTGATGGTTAAAACCGGTTTGTCGTTGTCAGGTATATCCTGCCATTCATCATTAGCATAAGTTTGCCACTGATAGTCGTATACACCGCTTCCGTTCGCCATTATCACCTCAATTGGAGTTTTTACACCATTAGGCAACTTCTCCTTGGTATAAATCAGTCCATCAATTCTCATTGATGCCACCCAACTGCATTGCAACTCAGTTGATGTTTTTTCTTGTGAGTCGCCGCTTACAACAATCTTGTATAGGTAATTGATGGATGAATCGGTGTTGTTACTGTGATTGTCAGTGAACGATGAAGAGTTGCCGCCAATTTGTGTCCAATCTGATTCGGCGTCTTTGCGGTACCACTGATAACTATAATTGCCATCGCCGCCCGATGCTGTAATTGTCAGATTCACATCGTCGCCGCTATATACAACACTGTTCCCGGTTGGTAGGATATTGCTGATTTTCAGTGACGGACGTCGTGTGACATCGGCAACTTCGGACTCTGCATTTTGGTAGTCGCCCGACACAAGCACTCTGTAGTACATTGTAACTGATGTATCGGCCTCATTAACACCGGTTTCGACAAGTTCGCTAAATGTTGCGCCTTGAATATCGGTCCATTCTGAATTATCCTTGCTCACCTGCCACTGATAGGTGTAATTGCCATCGCCACCCGATGGATTGGCCGTGAGCGTTACATCGCTGCCGCTGTAGGTGATAGTGCCACTGCCGGTTATGCTGCCAGCAACCAATGCGGGACGCCATGTTGCAGTAACCGATTCAGAGTATGCTGTCTGCACACCGTCAGTAACTTTGACGCGGAACTGCTTTTGAATGTTCGAACTGCCTGCATTAAAGATGCTTATTGAGCATTTGAGATCATTTTGGCCGGATATGTTGCTCCATTCCGAATCCTCATACACTTGCCATTGATAGGTGTACGAACTGTTGCCACCTGTCGCAGCGCTTACTGTGAGTTCGATGTTGCCACCACTGCAAGTGGTTGTCGCACCGCTTATTGTGCCGGCAATCAACGCATCACCCCAAACAACAGAAACCGATGCCGATGTCTGCGTTTGAGAATCACCCTCTATTATAACGCGATAGTATTTAGTTAGGTCTGTGCCATTGACAGTTATTGTCTGGCTGTTTTCTCCCGAAATATTAGACCATTCGGAATCGTCGGCACTCTGCTGCCACTGATAGGTGTAATTGCCATCGCCTCCCGATGGATTAGCAGAGAGTGTAACGTCGGTATTGCTATCGAACACGCCGCTGCCAGTGATGCTGCCAATAACCAATGGCGAGCGCCAAGTTACAGAAGCAGCCTCAGTTGTCGCGGTCTGGCTGTCGCCGTCGGTTACAACCACTTTGTATTTTTTCGTTCGACCAGAACCTGTGGCTGTGTACGATGTGGAATTAGTGCCCACAATGTTCCAAGTGCTGCCATCGTCGGTGCTTTCTTGCCATTGGTAAGAATAAGATGAGTTGTTACCGCCCGAAGCAGCGCCGACGGTCAGTGACACACTATTGCCGCTGTAGGTGGTTGTTGCTCCGCTGATGCTGCCAATAGCCACCGGTGAGCGCCAAATTACAGAAGCAGCCTCAGTTGTCGCAGTCTGGCTGTCGCCGTCGGTTACAACCACTTTGTATTTTTTCGTTTGACCAGAACCAGAGGTAGTGTACGATAAAGAATTAGAACCCACATTGGTCCAAGTGCTGCCATCGTCGGTACTTTCCTGCCATTGATAAGAATAAGATGAGTCGTTGCCGCCCGAGGCTAAATCGACGGCAAGATTTACACTGTTGCCGCTGAAGGTGGTTGTTGCTCCGCTGATGCTGCCAATAGCCACTGGTGAGCGCCAAGTTACAGAAACAGCCTCGGTTGTCGCTGTCTGGCTGTCGCCGTCGGTTACAACCACTTTGTATTTTTTCGTTTGACCAGAACCAGTGGCAGTGTGCGATGTAGAATTAGAGCCCACATTGGTCCAAGTGCTGCCATCGTCGGTGCTTTCCTGCCATTGGTAAGAATAAGACGAGTTGTTACCGCCCGAAGCAGCGCTGACTGTCAGAGTTACACTGTTGCCGCTGAAGGTGGTTGTTGCTCCGCTGATGCTGCCTGCCACTAATTGAGGACGCCAGGTCACAGAAACAGAACCTGATGTTTCACTTTGGCCATCACCGCCAACAATAACGCGGTAGTAATTTGAAATATTCGAACTGCCTGAGTTTGTGATGCTTGCCGAATACGTTTTGCCGGTTCCGTTTGATGCCACATTGCTCCACGATGAGTTGTCTTCACTAATCTGCCATTGATACGTATACGAGTCATCGCCACCCGATGGATTGGCTGTGAGCGTTACGCTGCCGCCGCTGTAGGTGGTGGCGCCACCACCTGTAATGCTGCCGGCTGATAATTGTGCGCGCCAAGTAACCGACACATCGTCAGAAGTCTTTGTCTGGCTGTCGCCTTTCACTTCAACCTTATAATACATTGTTCCAGTGCCGCTGACTGTGCAAGTTGAATTAGTTTCTTCTGATATGTCGCTCCAATTGCTGTTGTCCGAACTTTGTTTCCATTGATAAGTATAATCGCTTCCCGTTCCTCCCGACGGATGGGCTGTGAGTGTTACACTGCTGCCATAACTAGAAGAGCCTCCACCAGTGATTGCTCCTGCAACCAATTGTGGCCTGTATGTTACTGAAACAGAACCTGATGTTTCGCTTTGGCTATCACCGTCAACAATAACGCGATAGTATTTTGTAATGTCCGAACTTCCTGAATTTGTGCTACTTGCCGAATACGTTTCGCCGGTTCCATCTGATGCAACATCGCTCCATGATGTGTTGTCGTCGCTAACCTGCCATTGATAGGTGTACGAGTCATCGCCACCCGATGGATTGGCCGTGAGTGTTACGCTGCCGCCGCTGTAGGTGGTGCCGCCACCACCGGTAATGCTGCCGGCTGATAATTGCTCACGCCAAGTTACAGAAACGACATCAGCTGTCGCTGTCCGGCCGTCGCCATCGGTTACAAACACTTTGTATTTTTTCGTTTGTCCGGAACCTGTGGCAGTGTACGATGTAGAATTAGAACCCACATTCTTCCAAGAGCTGCCATCGTTGGTGCTTTCCAGCCATTGGTAAGAATAAGACGAGTTGTTACCGCCCGAAGCAGCGCCGACGGTAAGATCTACATTGTTGCCGCTGTAGGTGGTTGTAGCCCCGCTGATGCTGCCGATAGCCACTGGTGAGCGCCAAGTTACTGAAACGACATCAGTTGTTGCTGTCCGGCCGTCACCGTCGGTTGCAACCACTTTGTATTTTTTCGTTTGCCCAGACCCTGTGGCAGTGTACGATGTGGAATTAGTGCCCACATTGTTCCAATTACTGCCATTGTCGGTGCTTTCCTTCCATTGGTAAGAATAAGACGTGTTGTTACCGCCCGAAGCAGCGCCTACTGTAAGATTTACATCGTTGCCGCTGTAGGTGGTTGTAGCCCCGCTGATGCTGCCGATAGCCACTGGTGAGCGCCAAGTTACAGAAACGACATCAGCTGTCGCTGTCCGGCCGTCGCCATCGGTTACAACCACTTTGTATTTTTTCGTTTGTCCGGAACCTGTGGCAGTGTACGATGTAGAATTAGAACCCACATTCTTCCAAGAACTGCCATCGTTGGTGCTTTCCAGCCATTGGTAAGAATAAGACGAGTTGTTACCGCCCGAAGCAGCGCCGACGGTAAGCTCTACATTGTTGTCGCTGAAGGTGGTTGTTGCTCCGCTGATGCTGCCAATAGTCACCGGTGAGCGCCAAGTTACAGAAACGACATCAGTTGTCGCTGTCCGGCCGTCGCCATCGGTTACAACCACTTGGTATTTTTTCGTTTGTCCGGAACCTGTGGCAGTGTACGATGTTGAATTAGTGCCAACATTGGTCCAATGGCTGCCATTGTCGGTGCTTTCCTGCCATTTATATGAATAAGACGAGTTGTTACCGCCCGAGGCCGCACCAACCGAAAGGCTCACATTGTTGCCGCTGTAGGTGGTGCCGCCACCACCGCTGATGCTGCCAATAGCCACTGGTGAGCGCCAAGTTACAGAGACGATATTTGTTGATTTTGTCTGGCTGTCACCGGTTACGACCACTTTGTATTTTTTCGTTTGCCCAGAACCTGTGGCAGTGTACGATGTTGAATTAGTGCCCACATTGTTCCACGTGCTGCCATTGTCGGTGCTTTCCTGCCACTGGTAGGAATAAGTGCCGTTGCCTCCCGAAGCAGCGCTGACTGTAAGATCTACATTGTTGCCGCTATAGGTGGTTCCGCCGCCACCGCTGATGGCGCCTGCAACCAACTGCGGTCTCACACTAACCGTAACAACATTGCTATAAACTCCGCTTTGATGATCATAATCTACAACCAGACACTTATAGTATTGGGTTGCTGTTAAACCCGTCGGGGTATAACTTGCGCTTGTCGCTCCTTGTATTTCCGAATATGTTCCCCCGGATAAAGTGCTGCTGTACCATTTGTAAGTCTTGCCACTGACGCGGCCGCCGGTTGATGAGCACGAAAGGCTCACGCTTCCACCATAATACGTGTTTGCTGATGACGGACTTGCTGTAGCAACTATCGGGACAATGCATACGAAATAGTCATTCCCATACGATGATGAATATGGATATGTTGTATAACCCTCATGATACGTTTCTGACTGACAACTGCTATTGGTGGCTTTCTGCTTGTAAAAAGTTGTGTTGGCAGGTCTGGTAATACTTAAATTCAGGTAATTAGAATTTGGTATTTCACTATAATTGCCATCGGATGAAGTTGATTTATACCATTTATATGTTCTATTACCATGTCCTAAACCAGTGACACTCACTATTGATGTAGAGTTGCCTGTGACAGTGCTTCCATACCATCCATTGGGTTTGTCGAATTCACAACTAGAGCCATAAAAACTATTAGGGGTAAATCTTAACGCGCCAAGCGTAGTCGAGGCAGTGGCCGTAACAGCGGTACCATCTGACTTTTTCCAAACCCTGTCTGTAACAGTTATAGTTATTTTTTTGCTTGCGGTCACATCATCGTAACAGTGTGGGGCGCCATTTTGATTTACATGACAAACATTTATTGTTGATGTTCCTTGTCCCGTATATAATCCGCCGTTAGTTGATGACCAAGTATATTTATAATCGCCAGAACCGCCTTCTACCGATGCGCTTATTGATGCATAAAAATCTGATTCGCAAGGTTTTGATATACTTGCATTAGATATTTTTGTCTTAAATGACTTTTCATGTGTTTTGTCGCAATGATAATAATGGTTTATGTTACCAGCAACCGTTGTCCAACGAACAACTACACAGTAATACCTATCCGAGTAATACTTGCCATCTGCTATGCTTACGTTTATTTTGGTCGCATTATCTGAAAAACTGCCGGTTCCGACAACATATGTATTACCATTATAATATGTATTATCACATTCCTCTGGCAATTTAGGAAGAGCATATACGGTAATAGAATGACTGCTATTGTTATAATAAGCAGACTCAATTGTCGTTGTAATTGTTGGGTTCTTTTTGAAGTCCCAATCCCATTCTTTTTCGACATAATTACCTTGCCACGCATAAATGTTGTTGCTGAGGCACAACAACAATAATAATCCTAGCACTTTTCCAAAAGTATTTCTCATATCAAAAAGGTTTATGTAATCACCATAAAATTAAAGCGGTAAGATTGATTTTGTAAAGGTAGAAATTCATTTTGCAAATTCAAGTTTATGCTGATATGTATCTATAAAATCCCCGCCACCTTCTCTTTTCCATCCATCACAACGGTGACGGGGTGGCTGAAGCGGATATGTCGGAAATGTTTTGTTGCGTGAATTGTTTCTTGATTGTCAAGCACTTCCCAACGAATGAAACTCTTTGCCGAGTGGTTCTGCACTGCAAAATAGCCAATGTTCATCGACGTGACATTGTGGAAAAAATGCGAGCCAAGCGAAAAATCGAGCGGATAGTCGTTCAGGCCGATTTCCACAATCACACGCGCGTTTGAAATCTGCGACCAATCGACAGGAACGCCCAGAAAACGGTCGCTTGAGCCCCAACGCCCAGGACCAATCAAGATATACTTGCGGCCCTCTTCAATCATCATTGTGTTCAGGCGATTGATTTCTTCGGCCATTTCAATGGTTTCCAACTTGTTAAACTTCTCGTTATCAATGTAAATCACGTCTTCAATGTCATTTAGCGTGCCGTTGCCCAGACTCTGCTGCGTGTAGAGCCACAGACGCTCTTTCTGCTCAAAAATGTTGCAGTCGGTCTCGATGGTGTTTGCGCCCACAAGTGGCTTAATCTGAAGCAGATAGAACGATGGCTTGCCGTCAAGGCCTGGCGTAAGGTTCACGGCGTACTCAATCTCGACAGGCGAGCCGAACGCGTCGCGGACGGTGCCCAGAATGGTATCGATGGTTTCGGCCAGCGGGAAGTAGTTATATTGCAGAATATCAGCAAAATTCAGCACGCGCGGCCCGTAGCCGTCGGTTCCTGGTCTAATGGTGTCATTATCAGCATTATAAACCGATGCCAGATGCTTCAGCGAGCCGTGCTCTTCGGCGTCGTAGATGTCGACCATTTTCACGGCCGCCAACTCGCCGTCGGCCAGAAAATCGGGGTCGGTGTTGGTCAGGTCGAGCGCGTAGAACTGCGTCTGCGTGGTCTGCAGCAGCGATTGCGTGGTGTACATTGACACCTTCGGGTAGCGCGGCGAGAATCGGTAAGCCTTCCACCCGTCGACCACGTAACTACCTAATCCCATTGCAATTACGGCGTAACCTTCTTCGGGCTTCATATCGGCAATGGGGTAGAAATTGTACGACTGCGCCACGCCGCTGATGTGCGGATAATAGTAGTTACCAAATTGAGTTCCAACAAGTTCCTGAATAATA
>JAEEGL014798533.1_pt1 | contig 24024 bp, 22 predicted proteins | sample 9134231 | NCBI WGS metagenome assembly JAEEGL01 (sample SAMN16246548, study PRJNA631951) | gut metagenome | biome: gut microbiome; feature: rumen; material: fiber-attached | host: Bos | place: Iran: Karaj | collected 2018-10
CGTGGAGATGTTCTTGTTGGAGAAGAAGCTGAAGGCCGCGCAGTCGCCGATCGTGCCAAGCTTCTTGCCATGGTATTCCGACAGCGGCCCATGACAGGCGTCCTCGATGACCTTCAGGCCATGTTTCCGCGCGATGGCCATGATCTCGTCCATGGGGGCCGGAAAGCCCGCCATGTGGACGACGACGACGGCTTTCGTCTTCGGCGTGATTTTCTTTTCAATATCAGCTGGATCGATGTTGAGATGACCGGGGCCGACAATGTCGCAGAAGACCGGTGTCGCCCCGACGTAGCGGATGCAGTTGGCGGAGGCGGCGAACGTCAGCGACGGCACCAGCACTTCATCCCCCGGCCCCAGGTCGCAAACAACGCAACAGATGTGCAAGGCGGCCGTGCAGTTGGCCATGGAGACGGCATATTTCACATGCCACATGTCCATGAACATCCGCTCAAGCTCTTCGTTTTTCGGACCAGTGGAAATCCAGCCGGATTTGATCGTGTCGTAAGCAGCACGAGCTTCTCGTTCGTCGAAGTTCAGATTGAATAAGGGAATTTTGTAGGCCATGTTATTTATTGTCTTCCGTTTGAAAAAATGTAGCCAGAGCGAAGCAAGCATCGCCGCCTCGGCAATCCGTCCGTCAAGCTTCATCATCTTCAGTTCATGTTCGCCCCCAAGCCGGGCATGAATCTACTTTTTTAATCAGTTTTTATCTTGTAATTACTTTATACTTTTAAATCACTACATCTTCTGATCGAGATTCTTACCTTTCTCTTCATGCTCGAAGTTGGGGATAAACGACTTGATGGCCTCCACGACCTCCGCTTTGGTAAAATCCTGACGTGTGAAGATGGCTTCCAGATTGTTGAAGAACGCATTCACCTCCGCCAGCGGACGATGCACGGAAGATTCTATGACGCCCAAAGCCTTGAAACGCTCCATGTCCAGTTTCTCGCCTGGAACGTAGAATTCTTCATACGCCTTCTCCCCCGTCGTGTCGCTGTTGAAATAGACAACCGGATAGTCAAGGCTGTCATAGCCCATCTCGGCTGCATAATGCTTTGCCTCATCGTCATTTTTGCATTCCTTTTTCGCGAAGCCCTCCGCCTTCACGAAATCATCGCAGATGGCGGAGAACGTCAGCATCTGCTCTTCGCCAAGCTTCGGGAAAAAGACTTCGCCGCCTTTTCCTAAAATACAAGCCAGCATGCAGATATGACCAGATTCTTCCGGGCTGACAAAATACCGCAGGACATCCCGCGGGGCAGCCAGCGGTTGTTTCTTCTGAAGACGATGGAGCCATCCATCAGGCAATGAACCATTACTAAAAGCGACATTGGCGAAACGTGCTGTTGTCACCTTGAACTTTCCATTGTAGGCCATTACTAAATCCTCCATGATCCGCTTACTGGCTCCCATGATGTTGACAGGATTAGCCGCCTTGTCGGTGGAGACACAGAAGAAATGCTTTGGCGGATAGACACAGAGCAAATCCATCAGCCTCTTTGCCTTGATGTCATTGTTCTCAATGAGAGCCTGTACACTGTAGCGGTCCTTCTCGCTGCGAACATGCTTGTGAGCAGAAAAATTAGCCACGATATCGAATCCTTTTTCTTCACGGAAGATGCGTTCGAAGATCGGATCAGCGAAATTCAATGTATAGCAACGGAACTCATCTGGACAATAAAGACTATCTGTAGAGCGAACATCACGCACCAATTCAGCCAATCCATTCTCATTGAGGTCTATGACAACAACCTTCTTTGGTTCAAAGCGTAAAATAGCTTTGATGAAGGATGAACCTATGGAACCTGCACCACCAATTACACAAACAGATTTGCCCTTTATTTCTTCTGTGAGTCTTGGTCTATTCACATCAATGTCTTCAGCAAACATGCTGACTGGACGTGACGTCACACTATCAGAAATGAATTTATCTAGATTGAACATAAATTTACAAAGATATCAATTTTTCATTACCTTTTGAGTTATTTTGACATAAGTGAGTTATGGCAACTCTGTATAAAGCGTTTTTCCACTTGCATTCTTTGGTATAGCATCTATCGGAACAACTTCAATGGCGGCAAAGTTGAGATGTGTCTTCGCTGTCACAAGATCACGGATAGCAACAAGTTGATCATTACTCTGTTCCGCATGTGGTAAACAAGTGACGTATATTTTCATCTTATCATCGACTCCACCGCAAGCGCAATCAATATCAGGGAAAGCACCTTTGATAAGTCTTTCCGTCTCGTCGAGATTCACACGATTGCCAAAAATCTTCAGGAAACGTTTCTTACGTCCGACGATATAATAGAATCCCTCAACATCCCGTTTCGCCATGTCGCCAGTGACAAGCCTTCCATGCCGCTCGTCGCCCTTCTCCAGATCCTCTTCACACTCCGCATAACCAAGCGTGACGTTCGCACCTTCATATACGAGTTCACCTGTTGTTTCCGGCTCCATGATCGCATTGCCATTATCATCAATAATTGTAAATCGACCACCTGGAATCGCGATGCCCATCGAACCGATTTTGTCAAGTGCCCGTTCCGGTGGAAGATACGCCATCCGCGCCGTTGCCTCACACTGACCGTACATAACAACAAATTGTTTACCCTCTCTTTGCGCATATTCGGCAAACTTTTGATGAAGCGTCGGCAAAATCTTCCCACCTGCTTGCGTCATTGTCCGAAGGCTTGGCAACTTTCGTCTGAAAAACATTAGCTTGTCCAGCATCTCATACGTGTAGGGAACACCACCGAAACTCGTCGCACACTGTTCTGTAAAGAAGTTCCAGAACTCACGTTGCATGATACTCTTTTCGGTTAGAAGAATTGTTGCTCCAACAGACAAATGTGAATTGATGATTGATAGTCCATATGTATAATTCATCGGAAGCGTCGTAATCGGGCGCTCCGTCGCATCAAGTTTAAGGTATTCGATGATGCTCTCCGTATTAGCCTTGATGTTTATGTATGACTGACGAACAAGCTTTGGGGATCCCGTGGAGCCGGAGGTTGTCAGAAGTAACGCAAGCTCGGGATGAAGTTCCTTCTGTGACTTCAGTGTTTTCTGTGGTTCCAGGACATACCCGCCATCTGCTGGACGCCAGATAAAATCTGGCTGGTATATATCCATGAAACGTTGTAGCAACTGCTTGTCGATATGTGCATCGAGCATCAATGGTACGATGCCATGATTCAGGCATGCGACGTACGCCACAAGTGAATCAAGGTTGTTTCCAACAAGCAGAAATACTAGCGAACGCTGTGGAACTTTCCCCGCCCATTCATCAGTAAGCCGCTTCAGTTCGGCGTAGCTCACGCTCCGCCCATCATCCGTGACAACGGCAGTTTCAGAAAAATCAAGGCAAAATAAAGGACATCTCATCATTCATCCCAGCTATTTCGTGAAATCTATCCCGTATTTTCCAAGAATATCCTTGCCTATTGCAAAGCTCTTGAAATCAAGAATGTCATCTGGCTCAAGCGAGACATCAAACTCCTCTTCGATGGCGTTCATGAGGTTCACATGCCCAACTGAATCCCATTGCTGTGCCTCCTTGAAAATCGCAGACTCCGCCTCTGTTTCAGAAATGTCCAACGCGGAAACAAATACTTTTATTAATTTTTCCAAATTTGTCATACCTACATTTCCACAAGTTTTGAAACCACAATGTGTTCCGCATAGAATTCCATACTAGCCCATGCGAGACCAACACCGAAGCCACACGCAAGGCAATGACGGCATCCATTGTGAAGCTGATCTGCAATCCGTGTAACCATCACCAATGGAATTGAGGCATTCGTCACATTACCAAAGTCTTGTATGCAATACGGGACTTTCTCTGGCGGCAATTTCAGAAAACGTCTAATTTTCTCATCAATGAACTTGTTCGCCTGATGGAGAAGCAGATAGTCAATTGTTTCAAGATCAATGTTGAAATGCGCTACGAGTTCTTTGAGCTGCATGGGTGGATGTTTTATTGCAAATGAAAAGACATCCATTCCATTCACTACCATATCCGTTCCTTTGCGTATGATTCCTGGCTCGACTTCTTCTTCCTTCAAGCATTCCACAGTAGTGGGATTGCGCATCCCTCCGTATGGCATGTAAACTGCCTGCCATCCCTTGCCATCAACACCAAATACAAAATTCATGTTTTTTTCCCATAAAGAATCATATTCAAGAGCCGTCACAGTTGCCGCATCACCGAAAAGCGGACGCACAGATCGGTCTTTCATGCTTCTGTTCTTCGTGTTCGTCTCAGCGGCAATGAGAAGTCCGCGTTTGAAGAAACCGGTCTGCAGCATGGATGTAATGACGCTCATCCCATAAACCCATCCGGAGCAACCAAGCGGCAAGTCCATCACAAAACAATCATTACGCAAGCCAAGCCTATCCTGAAGGATACAAGCTGTTTGCGGCGCAATGTAATCACGCGTCATTGAAACAAAGAAAAGACAATCAACTGAATCTGCCGACCATTTCAAATCTGTCAGCAGTCGTTCTACAGCCTTTACGGCAAGATCGCTTGATGTCACGCCATCGTCACAGACATGTCTTCGAGCGATGCCAGTAGATGCAATAACCTTCTCGGCCTCTTCACATGAGGCGAAAATCGGCAAGTCAATATTTTCCTCGACACGGCTAGGCACGCAAGCCGCTATGCCCGCTATCTTCACATGATTTGTTGTCAATTCAGACATATAACTACTTCACTGTACTAGTATATATTTCACCTACCATAAGTCGGCAAGTTGAACATTCCAATGTTTTTTAGTACATCATAAGTATCATATCGATATGCCACCATCGATTACTAGCGAGTGGCCTGTCACCCATGACGATGCATCAGAAAGAAGATAGATGATGCCATTGGCAATATCTTCTGGCTCCCCATAACGTTTTAGTGGGTATCTCTCCATGTCTATTTTCAATTGGTCTTCTGACACCGTGCCACGATGGATCAGCTTGGTGTTAGTCATACCCGGATTGACACTGTTAACACGTATATTTTTGGGTGCTAATTCCTTTGCACAAAACTTCATGGTAGAGATAAGTGCTGCTTTAGAGGCACCATAGATAGCATAACCGATACTAAACACACTAATTCCGCCTATAGATGCTACAATGACGACCGACGCTCCCTTGCTTAATTTCTTCTTTTTTACCAAAAGTCGCAATGTTTCGATGGTTGAGAAAAAGTTTATATTGAAAATATCATCATATTTCTCTCGTGAGCAGAATGTGAACGGCAATGTTAATCCCTTTCCCGCACATAAAACTAGACCATTTATTTCTGAAGTCTGCTCAGCCAAATTCATGATATCATCCTTAGACGTCAGTTCGGCAATAATCTGACTATGTCCTTCACCTTCAAGTTGCGTAAATGTCTCTTGAAGTCTTTCTGGATTTCTTGCACAAATTATCAATCTAGCACCAAGCTTTGAACATTCGATAGCAGTGGCTTGTCCTATTCCTGATGACGCACCCGTCACAAGAACAGTCTTGCCTTTAAGTGAGAATGGATTGTAGTTGCTCATTGGACTGTACCTTATAACTTAAACCCATAGTTCTCCGCTGAATCATCCAATTCCACAAGTTCACTCACATGAATTGAGTCTTCAAATGCAACTGTCCCCCAAGAGAGTCCAACTCCAAAACTACAACAAAGGAATTTCTTCTTTTGTTCATTCACTTGTTCGCGTATCTGAGTTACCAGTAAAAGCGGAATTGAAGCAGAAGACGTGTTGCCGAAGTTATACATCTCACTTGGAACTTTTGTCGGATCGAGTTTCAACTTCTTTACAATCATGTTATTCATCTTCATATTCGCCTGATGTAAAAGGAAGTAATCATACGACAAATAGTCAAACTCATAGTGTTCAGCAAGTTTCTTTATGGACTTTGGGGCAGTAGTAATACCAAACCCGAATACATCCATTCCCTTCATGTGAGTCTGCATTTGGTGCATCATTTTCCCCTCGAACTTCTTAGGTATAAAAGAATCTGGATTGACCTGATTCCTACTCCCCCCATCAGGAATTATTATTGCATCATAACCAGATCCATCAGTACCAAAATGGAATTTAAATCCTTCTGCCCCATCGGAGAATTCAACGACAGTCGCTGTGGCAGCACAGCCAAATAGAGGATCGAGCGACTGTGGGGCTCGGCGTTTTGCATCACCTGCAATAAGGAGAATACGTTTCATTGCACCAGATGCAATGTATGAACATGCCATGCTGAGTCCGTAAACCCAACCTGAGCATCCCAGTGCGATATCCACCGCATAGCATTCTTTCGAAAGGCCAAGTCTGTCCTGAAGAATACACGCTGTTGCAGGCTCTACATAATCAGCGTTCTGGGAAACAAAGATTATTGCCTCAATTGTTGCTTTGTCTAATTTTAAATCAGCTATAATTCGTTCTGCAGCGGCAAATCCAATATCACCTGCTGTCAATATTTCAGAAACACGACGTTCTTTGACACCAGTTAATTCAACAAATGCCTCTGGCGAGTAGTCTGCAGAGATTAATCCGTCACCTGATTTAAGATTGAGATTGCTGATAATGTTTTTGGGAACACCGGCAGCAACACCGGCAATCCGCACATTTCTGAATTCACAAAAGGCCATTAATCAAACTCCTTTTTAACCCCAATCTTCCATAGTAAGTAAAGAGGGGTATATTTTTTATGCAATCTCATTTTTGTGTTTGTTTTGTATTTTTCATCTCCTTTTCAAAGCAACAACACGATCAAATAGATCCTTCACAGTTGTTGAATTCTTGATGTCTTCGCCTTTTAGTGTTACATCATATTCTTCATCAACCATTGCAATAATGGAAAGTGCTATGAGAGAACACCATCCATCAATTTCCCGAAACTTAGTCTCTGGATTCATTGAGATTTGTTCATCATCAAATTGTTCAACCACTTTACTTACAAATTCATTAATTTCCATTTTTACTCCTTTTTTGCTATAACTATTGTCATAAAATGACTTTATTCACGATTGAACTCTCTATCTGCTATGTACTTAGCTGGATTACCCATAACAATTGCCATAGGTTTGACATTTCGAAACACGACAGAACCGACGCCAATAATTGCTCCATCACCTATTTTTAAAGTTTTATATCCACCTGAAGAAAGAATGGCGCATGACGCAATCCATGCATTGGGACCAATTTCTACTCCTGATGAAATTCCTTTATACGATTTGGAATTGCTGATGTGTGATCCTGTTAAAACACGGACATATTCGCCGACTAATGCTTGATCTCCTATTATTACTGGTGAGTAACACATAATCCATGTATGATTGCAAATCATCGAACGTTCGCCCATCGTTAAATTCCATGGTGTTTCTATTCTTGCCATCCGTCCGATAGTTGCACTTTTAGCTATCTTAGCTCCAAAACATCGTAATAGAAATCTTCTCCATCCATAACAGAAGAAAGGCGAATATTTAAACAATGACATCTCAACAATCGTCCAAGACAATCGTTTTAATTTCCATATAATGCTTTCTTTATAATTCTTTGGATTATAATCACTCATATTGTCATTATTTATTTACTATGTTATTGTTTAATGATTTTTATCTTGTATAAAAATAGTTGTTATTATTGTTCATATTATTTTGATATCGAAAACAATATTATAAGTTCAGAATTTTATATACAATATTCTAAATGCTATTATTGAATTATATCTCTTTAGTGTTTTTTATTTTATCTTCAGTATTATTTGAATCCTCATTTGTCATCAATTCAAGATGTTTTTCTTCACGCAATCGTTCTACGTCAAGTATTATTGCTATAAAACATAATGCCCAACAATACCCCCCAGCTCCAGACATTGAAAAGACTAAAAATTCTCCTAAATTAACAACAAACATTGAGAATAGCATTATCGCAGCTATATAAGCTTTGAGTCTTATTAACGATGGTATAGCATTTAAGCCAAAACATAAAAATAAAATCATTCCTACAACTCCCCCTTCTTCCAATATTGCTGTTATCCATACACTTTTTTCAACTGGCGCAGAAAGTAATGACCTCATCCCATTTACACTAGTAGTAGTCATATTTTCGCTTACTTGGAAACCATTTCCAAACAATGGACTCTTCATAAAATTATACATTGCTCTTTCTATATTTCCACGTCGAGTAAGAATAATATAATCTATGTTATATCTACCTATTGATGTTAAATCTTGATTCTTAAATACATATTTCGTTATTCCTTCTTGTCCTGAAGAACTAAAGCACAAGACAACTGTTCCAATAATTACAATAATAAATGTATATGTTATTACATTTGATTTCCATCTTGTTTCTATTTGTTTAGTGTGAATAACAAAGATATATACAGCAAACATAATACCTGCTATCAGAGTTCCCATTGCTGTGCGGCTTGATGTTTTATATATCAATATTGGGACACAGATAATCAGAGCAAGATAGAGTTTATTTGTTTTACGCACAGAAATAATATAATCTGAAAAAATGATAATAGCAAGCATTGCAATCAATGGTCCTAACGTCTGAGACTGGAACATGATACCTTTGAATAGACTCGTTGGTACATACCCAGATTTTAAAGCTCTCATGTATTCAACACCTGTTAATTGAGAAATTGAAGGAAATGGAAGAAGAATCATTGATCCAAAAATCGAAAAACAACAAAGGCTCAAGAATACACTTCTCACTTTATTTATTGAGACTGATTCTTTTATAATTATAGTATTTGCTATTCCTAAAAAAGCAAAAAAGCAACTTATGAAAAGAGCCAATTTTAGGTAAGAAACTATTGGGTTCCAGCCAATAGTTGATGGTATAAGCATATAGAAAATATATGGCATAAGTAATAAAAAAGGTCTTAATAAAGGCGAAATATGACCATTGATATTAAATTTTGTTATTGAAATTGCCAAAAAAAACATCAATCCTTTCTGTGTAATATTGAATATCGTCCCTTTAGGCATTATAACATTGTTCCCTACTTGAGCACCTATCGTCAAAAGCATAATCAATAGAAGGCTTTCGTCGTTCTTCTTTTTTATGGCATACACCGCAAAAAACAATATCACTGCAAATCCGGCACCTTGTGTCGGATACATGCATGCGATCATAATACCAAAAATCACCAGATTCTTGATTAATGATCTTCTATCGTATACTTCGTTATAGCTATTCATTTAAGCTATCAATTAATAAACTATTTTGTATAAATAATCATTAAATGATTTGTGAATAAAAATGAATTAATTCTTCTGCAATTTTATGCCATTGCAAATTGTCTTCCACCCACTTTCTTCCATTTGTTCCACTCTCTATTCGTTCACAATCATTCATTGTAAATATCTTCTGTAACCCTAACTCTATTCCTCTTGGGGTTATATCGACCCAACATCCAGCATTTACATCATCAATGCATTTCCATGGGGCCCCCTTTGTACATAAAACTGGTAGTTTTGCCGCCATTGCCTCAGCTATAGCAATACTCCAATTTTCACTCCTCGTTGGCAAAACAAATGCATCTACAGACTTCAATAAATCGTACTTATCTTTGCCATATATCGCACCATTCATCACAACTGCCCCATTGACAATTTGCTCGGCATACATCTTTTTAACTTCACATGCATACCCCCTATCGTCAGGCCCTACAATAACCAACTGCCAACCAGTATGATCTACCCTAGACCATGCTTCAGCAAGCATATCTAGCCCCTTAATTGGTGTAATACGAGAAAAATACAATAAATGCTTCTTGTTCAAATCACAACCAATTTTTTTAAGTAATTCGTTATTTTTTTCCCCACAATCTATATCACCTAAGTCCAATCCAATCGGCATAATATGTACGCGATTAGTCAATCCATAAGCTCGAATCCCATTTTCTTCACTTTCTGATGTCGCAATAATACCATTTGCAGCCTTCAATAAGGGCTTCTCAATACATTGCCCAATAATCCATTTTTTCCATCTTGATATTTTTAGTCTTTCTGGTTCAAGAAAACCATGCGGCATCATGACATATGGCTTCTTTTGTTTTTGACATTCTTTTCCTGCATACCAACATGGAGCTTGCCACAAACCATGAAGATGAATTATATCAGAATTGCCAACAAATTGACCAATACTATTTTTCATTTCTGAAGATAATCCAAACTTTGATAAGAATTTATCACGTTTAAATGCAATAAAATTTACTCCTTTATCACTTGCCTTCTTACCAATATCTGAAATTTCTCCATAATGACCAACAGCAAGAGTCACATCATGACCAACTTCTTTTTGAGCAAGACATAAACGTGGAACGACTTCTGATGTACCACCTCCATTCTTCCAAATACTAGAAATTACATGAAGAATCTTCATCGATCATGACCAACATATTCAAGTGCACGAACCACAGCGCCGTCATGTAAAGTTATATCCCCACAAACAACAGCATTTGTATAGATTGTTACATTGTCTCCAATAGTCGGTATTCCTCCTTTATTAATACCTATTGTTACACCAGGATAAACAGTAAAATTTGAACCAATCTTTTTTGCATTAAGATTGCATGGCCCATGAACTGGACGAAATCCCGGACCTACATCAATATTCGCATTAGCATGAATGCCATATTTAAACTCAAAATGGCGATATCGCCAATAAACAAACAGACCTAAAAACAACTTTAAAAGACATTTACTTCTAACCCATTGCAAGATTCTAAACCAGACAACAAACGGAAAACATTCTCCTCTTGGAATAAGATAATACTTTATAGCATTTCCAAGTGTTGGTTTTCCTATACGAGCCAAATCTGCTCTTATGCAAGATATCAACTCCATGAAACTATTTTACCATCCATAAAGTAAATTTGTTGTGTCTCAATATCCATGTAAAAACACTCGCCATAAAGCAGACCAAAAACCAATCTATAAGTAGAATAGGTGCAGATGTTGGTCCTGAAATCATTCTCTTGACAACCATTGATAAAGCCATTGTCAATAACGGATGGACAAGATAAACTCCAAAACTATTAGCTGATATAAAATCAATGAACTTTGAATAACACCATTCTCCATTGATCTTAACAAACAAAGGAAGAAGAAAGAACACCACAATAAAATCTCTTGCATATGCTTTGATAGGCAAAACAGCATGTAATATTAATGTTATAATTATAATTATAGTCAACCATGTTTTCGGTATTTTTTCAAAAATATGCATTATTTTATATTGAGCAGCACCAAGAGCCATGAAGACTAACAATCTCAAACCATAATTGCAAAAATCACCACCAATATGCAAACATATGTAAAGCGTACCAATAGAAATACTCAAAAGCACTACTACATTGGTAAATATCTTTTTTTGTATGTTCCACAATACATAAAGAAGTACACTCCACCAAAAAAGATGCGCCAAATACCAAAGATGAGTACTACTTCCCCCTCTAAACACAACTGAAAACCAAAAATATAATGTATAATATCTTGCATTTATTGGCTCATGACGAACAATCACATTCATAATGAATGAAGCAATCACATATACAACTGTCCATAGAAAATACGTAGGGAATATACGTTTTGCTCTATGCATGACTAACTTCATTAGTCCCCAACTAGATCGACGTTCGTAACTCATCAACAACAAAAAACCACTAATTGCTCCAAATATCGCAACATTTAAATCACAAAAGTGTAATAATGCAAATGCTGTTGAAGTCATAGGTGCTAGAAACAAATGGCAACCAACTATCCCAAAAGCAGCAACTCCTCTCAATAATGATAAGCCACTATATTTCACTGACCAAGTTCCTCAAAAAGTCGTTCAGTAGCTCTTTTGGTGGACCAATTACCTATCGGGATAGATTGAATTGTATTTGACAATTTCTCTGCCAAAGACCTCCAATCACCTGAATGATAAAGATTTGACTGTGGTAATATGGCTGCACTTGCCCCTGCCTCATATGTTCCTAGCACCTTCATCCCCTCTTCTAATGCTTCATTGACAACCGCTCCCCAGCCTTCACAGGCATTGCTAGCAAGTACATACACATCATGCTCATGCATCAACCTACGAACTTCTGCAATTGAAACCGGTGGATAAAATTGAATACTATCGCCGTACTTTGCCGCTAACTTACTGAGCCGTTTTTTTTCTGAGCCAGTCCCATAAATATCTAATGAGTAGTTAAAAGTATTTATTGAACTTGTAGAAAGTATTCCTACTGCCTTAATAATCGTATCAACTCGCTTCCATTTCAACAACCTCCCTACCCAAAGCACTTTCAATTCTCCTTTCTCCTTTTTTACATTATTATCACATTTCGTTTTTATCTTTGAGCTTTCCACGAAATCTCCCCACATAATAACTTGCTTTTCGGGAATCTTGATTCCCATAATACGACAAATTAGTTTCATATCATATAATGACCATGGTCCAATAGGAAGAAATCTATACTCATGCTGCATAAACAAATTCGTAAACCTTCGTGCCATTCTCCAGTATTTAGGAGAAAGCAACCTCAACCATCCAGGCATATAAAATAATCTAAATACAGGAATTGGCTTAAACCAACGTTCGCTCATATACAAAGTTGTCTTACATCTAGAAAGACGACGTTCAATCAAATCTATTGGCCTAATTCCCCCAACAAGCATTATATCTGCATTTTCTAACCATTCATCGCAATCAATACCATTATTGTGTATCCTACTCCCCATAGGCACATAATGTATCCAATTATCTGAAGCATTGCTTTCTTGAAGTTTTTGCTCCATCTTGCTAGTATAGATATATTGAAAATTATCATCACCGACAATTTTGACAATTTCCTTAGCTAGTGGAATTTGGTGCTCCGATAATGCATTTGTATAGAGGACAAATCGCATATAAATTTCAAAACATATTTATTATATTTTTTGATATGATTTCTTAATTACCGCGGGGACTCCTGCAATCAACATACTGGTATTGTTCACATCCTGTGTTACTACTGCACCAGCTGCAACAACAGTCTTCTCAGCTAGAGAAACTCCAGGCAAAATCATACATCTCGCTCCAAGCCAACACCCAACACCAATCTCCACGTTTGCAAAAGTGCCTTTTCCTGCTATGTGTTTTCCATTGGAATCTATCTGGTGCGAGCCTGTTAGAATCATGACTCCAGGACCTAAATCACAACAATTACCAATTCTAATACTTGCTTTAGAAACGGAATGGATGACATTGTCTGTTCCTATCCAAACATCATCACCAATATCAAGCTTCCCCCCACCAAAGAATCTAGCACTGGAACAAATGCGTACATTTTCACCGATTTTAGCCCCACACCAACGAAGCAATACTGATTTTATCTCAAAGAATTTCGTCTCTGGTAAAAATCTACTTATTAAATAATAAATCCACAATCTACTAGATTTCATTAACGTACATTTATTGATTTTCTATTATTCTTAATACACCATCTAATGTTTTACCAACTAGTCTCCATAATTTATATCCTATAAATCCCATCCCTTTATAGACACTGAATCGATCCATTCCTATCGTTGATTCCGATTCCATATCAACTGTAATGGTTTTAAGATTATAAACATAAAAATTCAATTTATAATGCTTAATGAGATATCTGTAATAATCAATGGGAAATTTTATTGGTTTGAATGCTTTCATGAGTAAACTTGCTGCTGCTGGGTTTATGCCGTAAGCATAATTTCCAATTGCGGAATTAACTTTGACGCAAGTTTCTTCATGAGAACTATTTCTACCATGAGGTAAATCACGCTCGAGTCCTGGTAGCTGAACCAAACATGGTTCTTTATTTTCTATTAGAAATGTACTAACTTCACTGAGTGCACTTTTTACAGATAACATCAATTCAACATCATCTTCAAATACAAATGCTGGGGAGTTATCTGCCACTACTCTACGAAAACATTCTATGTGGCTTAATGCGCAACCAATTTCTCCACGTGTTAGTCCACGACCATGGCAAAAACGTGTTCGCCATTTATTGTAAACAGCCGAAATCTCACTTTCAGTCAATTCTCGTCCATCAGTTGCATGAATAAATTCAAACGGTAATGATAATCGTTCGAACTGTACCTGCATATTATATCTTCTTTCTACTGAACGTTCAAGATTGATACAATATATTTTCATTATTAATACTGATTATCAGATATTTTTTTATTACAAATATTTTTTATATAATTATATATATTTTCAATTTTTATATTTATCAAATAGTTGAAGTATTGTTTATATTTATCGATGGATTCCTTTTGTCTTCAACCAATATGGAAATTGACAAAGAATTGGTATTGCAATAATAGGAAATAGATGAATCAGATAAATTCTAATTCTCTGTTGAAATGGAAAGCTTTCTTTATATGAAGTATAAATAATTTCAATAATCTTTTTCCACTCAATTTTTACCTTCTCTCGACTTTCTTTGGGTAAAGACATCCATTCATAGGATACTGTCTCTATTATTGAATTACAAATTAAACGCCAATTTGAAGGAGGGACTATTTTTGATGAATTTGCATATAATATTATTATACTTTTTAAACTTTCAAGTTTATCTATTAATTGCTTTATTGTAAATCTTGATTTAATTGCTGAGCCTAAACGTTCACGATAACCATATAAAATATCATATATAATTCCAATCTTTTTTGTTCGTTCAATGAACTGCGATAAAAATAATAGATCTTCTCCAATTATTAATCTACTAAATCTTAGTTCTTTGAGTACATCAGCTCTGTATGCAAGACAAGTAAAATTACATGTGGGTGCTCCTTCAAAAGTTTTTGATATGTCATGAATATCACAATCACTATCTAAAATTGCGTCCCATTTGCAGATATCTTTATCTGCAAAACGCTTTAAACGGAATTGAACAGAATCTAAATCTGGATGATTAATAACAATTTCGGAAATTCTTTTAATTGTGTAAGGATGTAATACATCATCACCATCTAAGAATAATATCCAATCTCCATTTGCAGAATTTAATCCTAAATTTCTTGCATTACCTACACCAGAATTATTTTGGTGAAATATTTTAAGTTTCATACCACGTGTAATAAATTTATCAACATATTCATTTAAGATTATGTCTGGATTATCGGTAGAACCATCATCAATACAAATACATTCTATGTTATATTGTTGGTTTTGTTCTTTGAAAATCTGTTGAATTATTGAATCAAGACAATCTTTTAAGTATGGCGTAACATTATATATTGGTATTATAATTGAGAAAATGATATTCATGTTATTATTTTCATCTTAAATTTTATTGTTAATATGTAATAATTCTTTTACAGTATTCTCAAATTTCAAAGTATTAAAATATAGTTTAGATTTTTTACTTATTGTATTTATAAATTCATCATTTTTTGAAAAATTCTCATACCAATATGTGAACTTTTTTATAAAATCTTCTTTAGTTGAAAAACAATCAATTTTTAGTTCTGAAATTATGTCTTTATTTATTCCTCTTACGGCAAATTCTGTTGAAAAAACTTTTCTGCCATAAAGACATGCTTCTTGAACTTTTATACATGTTCCTGCCCCAGAATAAATTGGCGTTATCACAGCAATAGATTGTTCATAAAGAGATTCAATATTTTTTACATATCCAAGAATATATACATTTGGATATTCTTTCCATTTTTTTTGATATTCTTGTGGTAAACCACTTCCTGCGATGGCATATTTTAAGTTAGGATACTTCAGGTGTAACGACATCCACTCATTTTCTAAAAAATTATTTATACCTTTATAATTTGGTTCATAAGACATTAATCCAATAGTCATTATTTGAAATTCTTGTTTCCCTCTTATTTTATAATTTTCTGATGGCAACATTGCAATATTATAAAGGGTTAAACATTTACAATATTGATTTACATATTGTTTTTGTTGAGGATTTGATATCCATGCTCCCTGACATTTTTTTAGAATATTTACTTGCCACATTTTTACATATTGACTAAGTAATAAACCAATAATTTTTGTATGCTTATTTTTTGAGATTGAATCAAATGCTTCAGAAGGTAGATCATCAATATCAACAAAGCATGGTCCAATTTTGTATGCTTTTGTAATTGAGACTTGACGTAAATATCTCACAACAACATAATCAAAATCAATATTTTTCCATGGTAATTGTTTATTTATATAAGTTAATGATTGAAATGAAAATACAGATGGTGATACTAACTTTGAAAAAAATGACCATAAATGTCTTCCTAACCATGATTTTGGTATTAAAACAAATGACTTTATTTTATTTTCTTCATCATCAATATTATGATCAAATGGTCCATTGAGAAATGCAGTATAAACATTTCCAATTCTCTTTAATGCATTCCATAAATGATGTGTTCTTTGATAAGAACCATTACTGATATTAAGAGGATTTGTTTGAGCAATATATAATATATTCATATGAAATTCTTTGTAGCCAGTTCTATGACATTAGGCAAACCATTAACTATTTGCTTATGTAATTTTTGAATATTATTATAAAAATTTTCTAATAATTTACGTGCTATTCTAGGTTTATCTATAAATATCATAGGCTCAGCTATCGTTTCTTGTGATAATTCAAGATGTTTCCATAGTCCTTCAAATTTACCTTGATATATAAGACCAAATACAGGCTTTCCTTGACCTAATGCAGCGATTGAAATATGCATTCGTCCCGCAATTAATGCATCACATACACCCAAAACAGCCTTTATCTCATCTGCATTCATCACAGTATCTATCAATGTTGATTTTGGGAGCGATTGTTTCACCTGCTTCAGTATTTCCAAATCAGACACTCGAGGGCGATTGTCATGCGGCACAAGAAGATAAGAGATATTTCCATGGCATTGTGCAACCTCGTCGAGACATTTAGAAAAAGCAATTACCCAATCTTCAGATTTCGTCTCTACTTCATTAAACATCTGGTGGACATTAACAGCAACAACCTTTTGTTCATCTTCATGCATTTTGCGACACCAATCAATCCAGTGTTGTGCACGAAGAGTTGGATTTGGCTTGAGTTTAAATGCCGCATCTGCAACTTGAATCAACGGACGATGCTTAGTGAATTTTGCCACACGTTCATACGAGATTGGGTCTCTAATAGGCAATGGCAATTCTTGTTTTAGCAATGGAAATACCAAGTGCATCCAGGGACTAGGCGTCTCACTCCATGAAAAACCAAGATAATGAATTTCTTTGCCCATACGAGAAAAACAATCGTAGAACATCAAAAGTTTCATTGCAATGGGCCAAGCATAGACACCATCCGTAACATCCGCTCCTAAAATATAGACTTTTTCATACTGATGTGCCTTTACTTTCATCCATTTATCAAAAGGCTCATTCCATTCGGCAACCGGAACTAATCCAACATCAAAGCATTCATCATCGGCATCATGCGAATCAGTTAAAATATCAATTTCAACATCTCCACAATGCTGCTTAACAGCGAGTATCATCGCCTGATCACCACGACTTCCAACAACGCTCCATGGATCACAAGGAATGATAAGTATTTTCCCTGTATTACATTCTGAAATATGGTAATGAACTACATGTCGCCACGCAACAAACAACCTACAGTATATGTGGATTGAGGAAACAAAACTTTTTAATGCAAAAAGCATAAATAAAAATTAAGCCAAAATTCGATAAGTTTTAATATATATCAACACTAGTGTCCCAATAAATCTCAAATGATTATACTTTATTTAACTCGAAATCAACATGTTATTATATCAGTTTTATGCGCGACGATTTGAATTGTGTATCTGTGAAATTCCATGATGAGAATATTAATAAATCAATGCAAATAAGTATACACACATATTTTTGTTGAATATGTTCAACAAATCAAATCAACAATCAGATTTTTATTGGGACATTAGTGATATATCAAACAAAAACTTTTCCAACATTCAATGTCATTATCCCCTTCACGGTTACAATGCATCATAGATCAAAGTTTAATTGACGGATATTCATTACTTTCTCTTTTCACCAATATTACAATGCTTGACTAACAATGAATACATCCCTCTTCTACCTTGATCAATAATAACAGCTACAAAATATGTTCCAAGAATAAATAACATTATCGTGCCAAAGTATTTCATACTTTCATATCTACCAAAATAATCCAATGACTTTTTCTTGAAAAATGGCATTCCTCCATGGAACAGATATACAGCAAACGCTGACCCCGCAAGCCAATTTATGAACTTTGAATAAAAATTCAAGTGTTTAATAATCATGACAATCAAGAATGAACCGATAAGTGTCAAAGGTGTCGTATATCCAAGAGAACAAAACATTAGTTTATTTCTCAATATGGGCATTGAATTCCCATACAAAGATGCTAAAGCCATTGTACCGCCCCCAAGAAGGCAAACGGCGAAAAAACAAGGAAGAGAAACACGTAATTGAAAATCTAGAGAATCTGGCCTAGCCATATATCTACCCATAAAATACAGCCCTACAAACGCAAAAGGCGTATACCCTCCACCCCAAATTGTCAAACTTGGAATTAACCAATCAAACACTACCTCTGCAGCAAAAAAAGCAAGACAATAAATGCCAAGTTGCCTTGTATCCATAGTATCGCTATACATATTTAATGCAGGAGACAACACCATCAATCCTATGTACGCACCAATAAACCATCCTTGAAAGGAAAAATTTTTTCCCCCCATTGATATTTGAGCAAATGGCAGATACCCAGCAATAGAATCTGGTAATACACCATAAAATGCACGCCAAAATATAATTGTGATTAATCTCCAATACACAATTGTCCACAAGAAACTCAAAATACTCGCAATTCTTAATTTTATTGAGAAATAACCACTTATAATAACAAAAACATTAACAGATAGAACAGCAAAAGCATGTGCAAAATAAATACCTGCTCCACGTGATTCCATTGGATAAGCATCGGCTACAGGACCATACAAACCCGCATGAAGCACCATAACCCCTATCATAGCCAAGATGCGTAATAGCTCAAAGTTGGAATACCGTTCTTTCACAATATTTACCTATCTACAGCTCGTGCTATCCTTGCACCAAACACATATAACTCATCATTGATACCAGCCTCGTCCCTGTTCCATATTCCCATGCCCAATTCTGTATATCCAAATGAACCTCCACGAAGATTCATCTTTCCCTTACAGACTGGCTCAATCCATTCCCATACATTGCCTCCCATTTGCCGACAGCCAAAATATGTATCCGATGTCGGATAGTCATCAACTTTCGAAATAAAAAATGGCCCCTTCTCTCCAAGCATTGTACCATTTTTAAGATAATTACATGCATGTTTACTGTGAGGGTCATTTGATGGTACATCACTTGACCTGCATGGGTATTCCCAATACTTGTTGGCACCGTACTTTGTCGGGTCAAAATATGCAGCCTTACACCATTCATCATCCGTGGGTATGAAATACTTCGCTCCACTGTTACGATGATATGAGCATTTTGCTCGTGTATCATATGCACCCAATTTATGATTACCCTCAGTAACCCCAAGTATGCATTCGCCTTGAGGTTTACCATAATGCAACCAATTGCAATATCTCATCACATCGGAATATCCAATATACACTACAGGTCTTTGCTCCCAACCAGATTTTACAGCAAAACTTGATTCAATTCGCTCAATACCACCACATACGCCTGTTGCCATATCTAGATTGTATAAACCAAATGGATCAGTCTCAATAGCGACAGAGTTTAAGAACTCGCACCATTCTGCATTCGTCAATGCAAAACGGCACATTTCAAATTCATAATTCACACGTCCAACATTATAATATCGATCTGGTGGATTCTTTTTATGTCCTATACGACACCATATCTCTTCGGCTTGTGAATTCTTTTGTCGCAAATAGGGCTTATCAGCAATCTTAGGCCTCTGCAACACGATAGGCTTATCAGCAATCACAGGCCTCTGCAATACGATAGGCTTATCAGCCGAAGCAACTCTAAATCCAAAACTTGAAATAGCTTTGTCTATTTCATCTCCTTCCTTATACAAAGGGTTAAGAGAATATTCACCTCGTATTAATGATCCACCAAGTGCCAAAGCAAAATTGCCTTGTCTCGTTTCTACCCATTCTCCAACATTGCCGCGAACATCTTCATTTACAGATGCCAAGTGAGGAAATGGCCTAGCCCAACCATTATTGTAAACGTTTGTCTGTATTTTTTCATATCCAGTCGCAAATCGCCAATTACGCCATTCTTTTAATGTTGGAAGGAAAAAGGCTTGGCATGTTTTGCGAACAATTTGTTGCGTTCCCTTTATAAACGATTCATCTTCTAATTGACTTGTATCATATACTCCAAATATTGCATCGCCTTCCGTGATCCCCAACACTTCATCCCCAGTAGGTTGGCCATAGGACAACCAATTGCAATAACGAATCACTGACACCCATGTCACACAAGTTATTGGAAGGTTTTCGTATCCATTTTTTATTGAGTATATATTATGTCCTTGAATTGTTTCTTTTGTTATCCCTCCCCAAAAATGCTCTTGCATCAAATCATTCCAAAGATTGTATATATCATCGTACACTGCAACTTTATTCAAAAAGTTGCAATAGTCAGAATTGGATACTAGTCTTTGCAAATTCATATTACTTATGACAGTTATCTCTTACTTTTGAAAAGATAGCTACTATACGAGTCTTTATATACATTTTTTCTGATGTATCCAAGACCAAAAACCATGCACAAGGTAATAGAACAGATTCGACAAGAATTGTCGTTGTGCAAATTCGATAAAATGATTGCCTAAAAAAAAAGTTTGGTAGAAATCCTATGCCAAGACATAGGATTGTAAGCAACACTATAGGAATACACACCTTTTTAAGCCAATAACATACACTCATTCCAACAAGATTGCGTGCAAAATAGACCCTTCCTATAGAGCAAATGCATCTGCATATAACTAATGATATACCAATTGACCAAACACCAACATTCGAATAACAAAGAATAATTGCAATAGGAAGAGAAAGAATAAGGCTTGAGCCTACAAACATTTGATATTTAGCTACTCGACCATTTGCATTTACACAAATGCGATGTCCTTCAGTCATACGATCGATAATTGTGACAGTCATCACGAACAAGAGCATCTCATATGCCCATTCAGGGGGATTCTTAAGCCAAATTCGAAGTACCTCTTTGGCTTCTAAAGAAAGCGGCAAAGAGAATACTAGAATCATAAAAGTTCCTATTTTGCAAACACGAAACGCAAGTTGTCGAGCAAGATCCCTATCACCAGCTCCCCATGCATTTGTAATCGCAGGTGTAAATGCTCCAAATAAACTAGACGCAAGTGTATTGCATCGTGCGGAAAGTGTATTACCAATCGCAACTCCTGCATTCATTGCAGGCCCGAAAAACTTATTTACTACTATTGTCATGCCTTGGTTGCTCAATACTCCTCCAAGCATTCCCCATGCATTCCAAAATGCATAATTTGATAATTGCTTTATATTATGCCAACAAAAAAAATATTGTGGTAATATTTTACATTCAGGGAAAATACGAAATGCTCGCATCGCAATGATAATGTTTGGCAAGATACCGAGAAGACACTCCCAAAACATGAATTTAACAAGCCATATTCCAGGATGTTTAACCATGTAATATAGAAAACAAGCGTTCAATGTTGTCGTTATAAAAGAATATATAGTCAATTCTGCGATATATTGATGTGCCTTGTACATAGCATTCATCGGCATAGTGACCATTCCTAGAAAACAAGTTAAGCAGACGAACCGCCACACCCAAATACAGTCCACAACACGATCCGTTGGAATAGTCAAATACTGTCGAATAGCCCACACGCCAATTGGATATCCAGCTATGATCAATACAGTTGGTCCAATCGTTTGAATAGCTACCGCTGTTGTAAACCACATCCGTCCAGCTTCAAGTCCTTTTTCATGGTTCTTTTGTGTCTCGCCAACAGATAATGCAAAATATCTTGATAGCGAACCAGATAGTATTCCATTAAAATATTTTATGAAAAATGCTAAACCACCAACCACCCCCATGAGACCATAGTCAACTTTGCCAAGAGCCTGTAAAGTCCATCGTCCGCATAGGAAACCTATAATAAGTGTATATATCGATCTACAGTATGTAGCCAAGATATTAATAAAAATACGCTTGTTGGCAGACATTAACATATTGATAGTTCACAAAATGGCATATAGTTTATACTCTTATACATTTTTTATCATTAATTTCTTAGTGTCTGTCATTTTAATAAAATATTACAAGATATTTTTATTTGATAATTCAAGTAAATAATATTTAAATTAATATAGCAAAAAATATGAATAGACAAAAATTTGTATCCATCTTATGTCAAACAATAAAAAACTTTTCAACAATTATACAATTCACAATTATATTATTTGTTCATAAATACTTATATATGATTAATTTTTTTTAATTATATGATACTTTATTTTATTAATAAAATGCATATCATTACTTGAAAATTTTCTTGAAAATAATGATGTTGATGTCAATAATTCCTCTAAATCATCTTTTAACCATGTATATGGTCCTCCTCTATTCCAATCAATTTTTCGGATAGATTCTTTAGATCTTCTTATATAAAAAGGTGAATTGAAAATAAGTGTTGGAATTGCAATTTCATCTGAGACATGAACATATTTAAAATTATCCTCAAGCCAACTTGATTTTGTAAGAATATAATCACAACATTCTTCAGTCACACTAAACCAATTACTTGCCTTTGCTAGCTCAACATCATAATGCCTTTTCCAATTAAAATCTTTTTGAATTTTTAGATAACTTCTTCTTAATAATGAACAAAATTTGCGTCTTATTATACATGAATCTCTTAAATATTCCTCAAATATATATCGCCATTTTGTCCAGTTCGTTAATGTTATTTTATGTTGTTCACTCAATGAAAAGTCAAAATATTCCAGCTTAGGTGACACATCCAATTTTGAATGTATGTAATCCTGCGACTTCAGTGGTAAATCCACTCCAGATAAAAGGTGGTAATACCCATACCCTCCTTTTTTCCGTGCTGTCGCAAGAAGAAGTAATGTCGCTTCAACGACACTCCAACCGCCCCAATTTACATTAATTCTATCAGTAAATGTTAAATTTGAATGATGAACAGTTATCGGCAAAAATTGATTTATATCGCTTTTTTTGTCAATATGTATGTATATATCATTTCGCTCATCATCAATCATTTCAACAAGCGTCTGCAAAATCTTAGGTTCATTATGAGCTAAGATAAGATATGCATGACGAAGATAATTCATTATTCTAATAACTTATCATGAGTACCGTCCACGACGGATAATGATTGTATTACTTCTCTCCCTCGACTAAAGTCGAAGATTACATAAATATTGTCTTTCAGGCAACGCTTATGGACAATAGCTTATGGACAATGCTGAATGCTGAATTTACGTTAATTAGAAACCACGAAAGACACAAAATACACGAAAGAAAGCCTCACAGACTTTTTCAATGCATAATTCATAATGCAAATGCATAATTAACAGTTAACAATTAACAATTAACAGTTTAGGTAAATGTCAAAAGCTTCGTGTCAGTTCGTGTTTTTCGTGGTTCTTACAAAAAGCAAGTAGCAGAAATTGTCGCGCCCTAACGGGCGCCATGTTTTTGGGAGCATTTTACCGCCAGCTGCGCTCACTCACGTTCACTTGCAAGCGGTTACGGAAATCTCGCACTCTGCGCGATATCGGTTTACAATTAACAATTAACAATTTAGCTTAAAGCTTAAAGCCAAAAGCTGAAAGCAAATACAAAACCGCTTCGCGGAGCTAAAAGCTAAAAGCTTAAAGCTGAAAGCAAATTCAATTAACAATTAACAATTAACAATTAACAATTAACAATTAACAATTAACAATTAACA
>JAEEGL012722925.1_pt1 | contig 24023 bp, 7 predicted proteins | sample 9134231 | NCBI WGS metagenome assembly JAEEGL01 (sample SAMN16246548, study PRJNA631951) | gut metagenome | biome: gut microbiome; feature: rumen; material: fiber-attached | host: Bos | place: Iran: Karaj | collected 2018-10
CCGATTTTAAAGGCCGTTTGCGACGCCGTTCGGATACCGGTCGTAGCGTCTGGCGGCGCGGGCGAGCCTCGCCATTTTGTCGAAGCGATTACGGAAGCGCACGCGTCCGCCGTGCTCGCGGCGAGCGTCTTTCATTATGGAATCTATTCGATCGCCGAAGTGAAAGAAGCGATGCGCGCCGCAGGCGTCCCAACCCGATTATAGTTTATCATCCCCGTCGTCGCCGTTGGGGCGGACGGGGCGTTTGTTTTATAGTTTTATGTTCGACCGCCTTAGCGCGGTCTTTGGTGCGTTATAGGAAGAGTGTCATATGTCGTCTCCAGAATTGCCGGATCGCGTATTTAAAAGGAAGAAGGAACTCGAAATCGACCGTCTGTTTCAGGCGCTCGTAAAGCTTTCTGGAAGCGACTTGCACCTCAAGGTCGACCGTCCTCCGTACGTTCGCGTTAAAGGGTCGCTGCGCACGCTCAATCGCGGTCCGATCGACGACGAGGAAATGAACCGCCTCATCTTCCCTATGATGGACGAGCGCAATCGCAAAATCTATAACGACACCGGCGGCGCCGACTTCGCGCACACCTGCGTCGTCGACGGCGTTACCTGGCGTTTCCGCGTCAACGTCCTTACGCAAATGGGGCACGTCGGGCTCGTCGCGCGTCGTATTAACAACTTCATTCCCGAACTCGAAAAGCTTCACATTCCGTCGGTTCTTTACGAACTTTGCAAGTATAGCCAGGGAATGATCCTGCTCGCGGGCGTTACGGGGTCGGGAAAGTCGACGACGATCGCCTCGATGCTCAACTGGATCAATAAGAATTACAACAAGCACATCCTCACCCTCGAAGACCCGATCGAATTCATGTTCACCGAGGAGAAATGCTTGATTAACCAGCGCGAAATCGGTATGGACGTTTGCGACTTCGAAGTCGGCATGAAGCACGCGGTGCGCGAGGACCCCGACGTCATGCTCGTCGGCGAGATGCGCGACCGCGAAACCTTTGAGACCGCGATTCACGCGGCGGAAACGGGCCACTTGGTCTTCGGAACGATCCACGCGTCGACCGCGCCGTCCACGATCGGACGTATTCTCGACCTTTTCCCCGCCAATATGCACAAAGCGATTCGTAGCGCGATCGCGATGAACATGAAGGGCATCGTGGCGCAGAAGCTGTTGCCTTCGATTCTTCCCGGCGTTCAGCGCGTGCCGACCTGCGAAATCATGATCGTGAACAACGTTATTCGCAAACTTATTCTAGAAGGCGAAGACGAGAAACTTGGCGACGCGATTCGTATTCAAGCGCAGGAAGGCATGCAGGACTTCACGATGTCCCTGAAGTCGCTCGTGCAGATGAAGAAAATCGACCGCGCGACCGCGTTCGAAGTCGCGCCTAATATTGAGTCCCTGAAAATGGCGCTCAAAGGCATTGAAGTTAAGGAACCGGGCATTCTGTAATAAGCGTGGCGCCGCGCGCGGCGTTTAAGGTGGATGATAATGAATAGCACACAGTTTTGGCGCCTCGCGCGTCGAAGCGCCATAGTCGCGCTTGCGTTACTCGCGATCGTAATCTGCGTCGAACCGTCCTGGGCGGACGATTTTAAAGAATTGGCTAACTCTGCGAACAAGGACGGGTGGCGACGAGGGATCGGGATGGAAATTTGCCCGATCAAGCTTTCTATCCTGCTGATCGTCTACTTGGCGTGGGTCGCGACGTCGTCGTGGTGCAATAACGACGCGGAAAGATTGGGTGATCCCGACCGCGCGAAATGGAACATGACAAACTTGTTTGTCTTCCTGCCAGTTTCCTTTGGCGCGCTCTTCATTCCGACGTTCTGGGCGGCTTTGCCGGTGATTATTCTCGCGTGGCTGATACCGATCTTTATCTACGTTCACGCGCGCAATCGCGAAATGCACGACGCGGACAAGGTCATGACGCCGGGCCACCTGGCGTTCTGGTTCCGCACGAAGGTCTTGCGCCAGAAGGTTAAGCCGAAGAAGATGTCGTACGAATCCGGCTCGCTAATTCAGTTGGAAGCGTACGGGGACGGTTTGAGTCCTCGCGACGTTTTGGCGCGCACGGTAACGGCGCGCAATCACAACGGCAGTTTCGGGTACAACTTCTATCGCGAATTGCTCTATCACGCGTTGCACGCGCGCGCTTCAGACGTTCGCATTCTTTTCGGGGCGCAGGAAACGAAATTCCAGTATCAAATAGACGGCGTATATCAGCCGGTCGAAGACGCGTTCCGCAAACCTTGGACGCGCGAAGAAGCGGACGACGTCGCGCAGGTCGTTAAGATGCTCATCGGCGGCAATCCGCAGGATCGTCGCGGACGCTGTAGCGGTTCCATGATGATTCGATACGACCGCAATAAAAAGGGCAAGCCGCTCACGTGCGAGGCGAAGGTCGAAACGGCGGGAACGCCGACGGGAGAGGTCGTTCAAGTTACGTTCCTCTTTAAGACGGCGAAATTCAACACGCTTCAGGAACTTGGCGTCGCGGTCGAGCGCCAGGATCAGATGCGCAGTATCATCAATGCGGAAAGCGGACTCGTGGTCCTCGCGACGGCCCCGCACCAAGGTCTTAAAACGCTCACCACGGTTATCTTCAACACGGCGGACCGCTTTACGCGCGACTTTTCCGGCGTGGAAGACGAACAGAAGCCCTATGAAGTTATCGAAAATATCGCCATAACCAAGTACGACTCCGCAAAAGGTCAAACGCCGATGGACGTTTTGCCCGACGTCTTCTTCCGCGAGCCGAAAGTCCTCTTGATTCGCGATATGGTCAATACGGACGCGTGGAAGCTATGCTGCGAGGAGGTCAAAAACGACCGCCTCATTATTACGACCTTCCGTGGCAACGACACGATTAGCGCGATTATCGGCATACTAAAATTTGGCGCCGATCCCACGTTGCTCGCCGACGCGCTGACCTCGGTTATTACGCAGCGACTTGTGCGTCGACTTTGCAACACCTGTAAAGAAGAAGTCATGGCGCCGCCGCAGATCGTTAAAGAACTTGAGCTCGATCCCTCGAATCCGAAAATCTTCCGGCAACGCGTTCACGAGCCGGTTGAGCCCGGCCAGAAGGACTACTACGTTCCCTGCGAAGATTGTCGCGACATTGGTTATTTTGGTCGTATTGCCGTCTTCGACGTGCTCGAAATTAACGACGAAATGCGTCAGGTCATTGCGATGCCGGACGTGCCGCTCGAAAAGAAAGAGATCGGTCTGCGCAATATTGCCAGAAAGATGGGGCACAAGGGATACTGGGTCGACGGCAAGCGCCTGGTGAAATTCGGCGTTACTTCGATCGAGGAAATCCAACGTTCGCTCAAATAATCGCGCAAGCGTCGTTCATATTCAAAAATCAACCGAATTACATTATACGGAACGTATATTATGATAGCTTTTTGGATTTGCATGGGAATTATGGCAATTGGCGCGCTCGCCTTTTGGCATAATTTTAAGCTTTGGACCGTCGTGTTGATCGGGTGCAATCTTCTCTTTGCGACGCTTTTCTCCGTCGGCGTTTTGGAGATGCTCGCGACGATCGTGGACGGACTTTGGGCTCCGATCTCGTACTATAGCGACATGGACGTCTTCCTGTTGCTTTTCCCGATCATCTTTACGATCCTCATGCTGCTGACGAAGAAGATCTCGAAGGCGAACCTCTACCTCGAGCCGAAGACCGACACGATCTGCAAATGGATCGCGTGCGTTCTCGTGATCTTCCTGTTTTGCGGTACGGCGGGCAACGTCTTCTTTATCGTTATGCCGGAGAAGCCGAGGGATATGATACGTTTGAAGCCGATGCTCCTCTTGGACGTCTGGGCGGCGCATTCGCTCAGTCCTATGATCGGCGATAGCCACTTTGATTCCGTGGACTTCATTAAACGTCAACAGAGGCGGAACGCCGCCGTTTATACGCAGGTTACGGAAAAGGACGACTGGAAGTTCGACGGCGACTCTTCCCCGAACGCCCAATGATTTCGTATTCGCGTTTGCATTTATTCCCCGTTTTTGTCGTATAAGGCGCAGATAATTATGGCACAGAAACAGACTCCTTTGCAAATGACGACCGGTTCGCTCTTTGACTCGCCGCTCGCCTCGACGGAACGCGCTGGCGCGTCTGCCTTCGACGGCGCCGGCGGCGAAGTCGTCGTGAAGCGCGCGTCTGTTTGGGCGGTTCTTTCGGCGGTCGTCGCCGTTCCGTCGCTTCTCGCGTTCATGAATTTGAACTTTCTCGGTTTTTCGATCGCCGCGCTCGCCATGGCGCTCGTTGCGTTCTGGTTGATTTACCGATCTGGGGGCGAGCTTTCCGGAACGTCGGTCGCGGGCTTTGGTCTCGCGCTCAGTTTGGCGACGCTGATCGGCGGACCGTTTAACGCGCGAGTCTACCGCGTCAGTTTCGACAAGCAGGCGGAGGAATTTGCTCAATATTGGTTTGAGACGGTCAAGAGCGACAATATAGCGCTCACGCGTCAACTGCAAGATCCCTACTGGCGACGCGTCCTCTTCGTTACGCACGACGACGTCGTAAGTTTCTGGATTCGCGCCATGGGGAACGAAGAAGAACCTCATGCGAGCACGCACGGCTTTCTCGCCAATCCGACCCTGCTCACGATTAATAAACTCGGCGATCGCGCTAAAATGACGCACTATAAGACCGTTTCCGATTTTATTACTTCGGACAAGGAGAGTACGAGTCGTATCTACGCGATTACGATCGAGCCGGAAAAGCCGGGCGAGAAAAAGCAAACCTTCTTTATCAATCTCCTTATGGAGCGCGTTAAAGCCAAGACGGAGGAAGAAGGAACTCTGCACGGATGGACCGTCGTGTTTAACGAATACGAAGCCCTGCCTCTGGACGAAGAGGGGCGACCTTATGTTAAATCGAAATAATCTTGGGCGCGACGCTTTGGCGCGCTAAGCCTCTTTCGGCGTCCCCGTAAGGAGACGCCGTATTTTTTAACGGGACGTCGATGTTAACTTATCGGGACGTATTAGATAACGACGGGCTAATAGCGCGCCGTCGCTCCGGTTACGAGCGTCGCGCGGAACAGCTTGCTATGGCGGCGGAAGTCGACGCGGCGATCCGATCGAAACGTTCGATCGCGATCGAGGCGGGCACCGGCGTCGGCAAGAGTTTCGCCTATCTTGTCCCCGCTATTTTATACGCCGTTGAAGGTCAAGCGCTCGACTGTCGGACGGACGACTATTTCCCATTGCCCGAGGACGAAGAACAGACGCCTCCCGCCCCAGCGCCGCCTTCCGCTTTGCCAGAGGACGGCGAGCTCGATTGCGAGGAGGATCCGTTTGCCTTGCGTCGCGTCGTAATCTCGACGAACACGATTAGCCTGCAGGAGCAACTTTTCCAGAAAGACGTTCCGTTCCTGAATTCGATCTTACCGCTGAGTTTTTCCGTAGCGCTTGCGAAAGGTCGCGCGAATTATCTCTGCCAGCGTCGGTTTGCGTCGGCGAAGAAGGCGGTTGGAAAGGGAACGCTCCTGGAAGACGACGGCGGCGAGGAGTTCGAGCGAATTCAAAAGTGGCTCGAAACGACGACGGACGGTTCGAAGTCTGAACTGGCGCCGGCACCGTCGGTCGACGTCTGGAACGAAATATGCTGCGAGCAGGGAAACTGTCTCGGGCGCAAATGTAAGTTTTACGATTCGTGTTTCTATCGTCAGGCGCGTCGCAGACTGGAACACGCGAACATAATCATTGTCAACCACGCGTTGCTCTTCAGCGACCTGGCGTTGAAATCGAGCGGCGGCGCCATTCTTCCGAATTACGATATTCTTATTTTCGACGAAGCGCACACGATGGAGAACGTCGCGTCGGAGCAGCTTGGCGTCGAGGTTACGGAATCTTCGGTCGACTACCTTCTTTCGCGGCTCTATAACGATCGCACCAATAAAGGCCTTCTCGTCGAAGAGACCTCGCGACCGTGGAGCGAGGAGCGCGAGCTTTTCGTTAACGCGGCGAAGCAGGTCGACGAATGTCGATATCGCGCCGAGCGGTTCTTTAACGAACTCCGCGAATGGCTCGACGCGCGTCCCGGCTCGAACGGACGCGTCTTTGAACCGGAGATCGTCGGCGCGGGCCTGACGGAAGGCCTTGAGGGGTTGAAGAACGCGCTTAGGCGCGCGGAGGAGACGCTGGAAGACGCCGATCGTCGCCAGGAATACCGCGCCTCGCGTATGCGCGTGAGCGCGCTTATCGCCGAACTCGAAGACTGGCGCCTGCAGCGTTCCGACGGATACGTCTATTGGATCGAGAGTTTTGTGGCGCGCAAGAGACGGCGCGTCGCAATGCGCGCGGCGCCGATCGACGTTGCGCCTATCTTGCGCGAGAAACTATTTAACGCGACCCCGTCCGTGATCGCGACGAGCGCCACCCTTACTGTCGGCGGCGTTAAGAAGTGCGAGCGCGCCGAGGAGATTTCGCTTGACGCCATTGCGCTCAGTCCGGACGACGAACCGGAAGAGACGCGACGCGCGTTCAAGTTCTTTCGTTCGCGCGTCGGTCTCACCGGCGCGGCGGCGCGTTCGCTGGGGAGTCCGTTCGATTATAAGCGCCAGATGACGCTGGTGCTTGCGAAGAAACTCGAACTAAGCGAGTTCGCGGCGATCCGGCGCGGTCTCTCCGAGGAAGAGCGGCGCGAGGAAAACGAACGGCGATTGTGCGCGGCGTTGCGCGAATACGTTGCGGAAACGGACGGCGGCGTTTTCGTCCTCTTTACCAACGCGGCGCAAATGAAACGCGCGACCGCAACGCTCAGCGACTTTATGGTCGAGCGGAATTATCCGTTCTATTCGCAATCCGAAGGGGTTCCGCGCCAGCTTATGGTGCGCAAGTTCAAGGAGAGCTCGCGTAGCGTGCTCTTCGGCGTCGACAGCTTTTGGCAGGGCGTCGACGTGCCGGGAGAGGCGTTGCGCAACGTGATTATTGTGAAATTACCCTTTCTGGCGCCGGAACAGCCGCTCGTCGAGGCGAAACTGGAAGCGATTCGCGAGCGAGGCGGAAACGATTTCCAGGAATTCCTCCTGCCAAACGCTATTTTGAAATTTAAACAGGGAGTAGGGCGGCTCATTCGCACAAGGGAGGACGTCGGACAAGTCGTTCTCCTCGACGAGCGCGTTCACACGAAGACGTACGGACGGCAGTTTCTGGAGGCGTTGCCCGACTGCCGGTTGCGCGTCGACGTTTTCAATTGAGTCGAAGACTGCTAGAGAAGAACTGAAATGAAATTTTACATTGAAACGGTCGGGTGTCAGATGAACGTCTTGGATTCGGAGCTTGCGGCGGCGGCTCTGATTTCCGCAGGTTGGGAGCGCCTTGCAACGCGTAAGGACGCCGATTTGATTCTCTTTAACACCTGTAGCGTGCGCGAACACGCCGAAGAGAAAATTTACAGCGCCCTTGGCAGGCTGAAGCATTGGAAGACGCAAAAGCCGGGCTCGATCATCGCCGTTATGGGATGCATGGCGCAGAAGGACAAGAACGTCGTCTTTCAGCGCGCGCCTTACGTCGATATCGTAATTGGACCGGGCAAACTTGATCAGCTCGTTGAACTCGTTAATCGCGCCGTTGCGACCGGCGAGCCGCAACTTGCCGTCAGTCTCGACCGCTTCGAGCGACGCGACCTGCCCCGCGAGACCCGCGCCTCTTTCCGCCAGTTCGACCCGATTCGCCTACCGGAGACGCGACCGCGCGTCTTTCAGGCTATGGTGCGCATTATGTTCGGATGCGATAAATTCTGCTCCTACTGCGTCGTGCCGAGCGCGCGCGGGCCGGAGCAATGTCGCTCTCCGCGCGCAATTCTCGAAGAGGCGCGGACGCTAGCGGAACAGGGATGTCTTGAAATTACCCTGCTCGGTCAGACCGTCAATAGCTACCGCTACGTCGAGAACGGCAAGACGACGCGACTCGCCGACTTGCTCGAAATGATCGATCAGGTCCCGGGAATTCGACGCGTGCGATTCGTGAGTTCCTATCCGACCGATATGAGCGACGATCTTCTCGCCGCCGTGCGCGATCTGCCTTCGTCGACGCCGTATCTTCACGTGCCCGCGCAGCACGGCGATTCCGGCGTTCTTCAGAGAATGCGGCGCCGCTATACCGTCGAGGAGTATAAAGAGCTCGTCGATCGAATCTACGAGACGATCCCGGGCGCCGCGATTACCAGCGACTTTATCGTCGGTTTCTGCGGCGAAACGGAAGAGGAATTTCAAAAGACCGTCGACCTCGTTCGGTACGCGCGCTTTAAAAATAGCTTTATCTTTAAGTACTCCGAGCGACCCGGGAACGAAGCGGCTAAGCTTTACGAAGACGACGTGCCCGAAGAGGTCAAAAAGCGCCGCAACAACGAACTGCTTGCCGTTCAGAACGAGATTAGCGGGGAAGAGAATCGTCGTTTCCTGGGGCAGACCGTCGAGATCCTCGTCGAGGGACCAAGCAAACGGGAAGCGCGGAGCGTCGCGCAGGAAGAAACGTTGTACGCCGAGTGCGAAACGCTCGACGCGCCCGAAGACGCGCCGCGCGGCGACGGCTTGACGTCGGTCGACGCGCTCGTCGCGACGGGCCGATCGAACGACGCGCAACTTACCGGACGCACCGCTTGCGATCGCATCGTCGTCTTTAACGGACCGACGTCTCTTACGGGAACTTTTCAACGCGTTCGCGTCGTGGAGACGTCGCCCTTTACGCTTTTTGGCGAGCTTGTCGAGTAGCGAGCGAGCCTTCGCGTCAAGAAACAAAAAACGCCGATCTAACGACCGGCGTTTTTTAGTGGGCGCACATGGATTCGAACCATGGACCTCGTCCTTATCAGGGACGCGCTCTAACCAAACTGAGCTACGCGCCCGCCAACCCCATCGGGGTCAAACAACAGTGGGTATTCTACCACCCTTTTTCTGTCGCGCAAGGGGCGCGCGGCAAAAATTTTCAAATTTTACCGCGCGTCGACCTCTTTAGTCGCTAATTAAGGGAGCTTAGTCGCGCCACGCTTCCAGATAGCGCGCCAGCTGGTGCATATCGCTGCCGACTCTGATCGGACGCGGATACGCGCGAAGCTTGCTCATATTGATGAGCTCTTCGAATTTGGGGAACGAGAGTCCCATCGGATCGGGACCGTTGTTGACCGAGATCATAACGCCGTTCAAATTCTCCTCGCAGAGCGCGCGATAGCATCCGACGCCGATCTGGCTGCCGACGCATACGTCGTACGCCGTCGGCTGATTGCAACGAACTTCGTAACCGAACTGGAGACCGTTGAACTTCTTGCTCTTGCCCGTGCGACGCTTGTACTCTTCCGCCATAAGGCGACCCAAACGGGACGAGTACTTCAGCTGCGAAACCGGGAAGTGACCGAACGTGTCGGGCTTAAGGGAGAGATATTCGTCGTGCGAGACGCACTTCTCGATTTCGGAGAGAGGCAGGAATTCCGCGACGCCTTCCGAAATGACGGCGACGAATCCCTTCTGACCTTCCTTCTCGCGCGCTTGAAGAACGTCGACGAGGTGATTCACGACGTGCGACATATCGACGATCGTGCGCATGACCGGCTTGCCGTCGGCGTCCAAGACCTCTTTGCCCGTCTCGGGATCGATCGTTACTTCCGTCGTCTTCCAAGATTCTTCAATATCTTCCAGACCGACGACCGCAGACGCCTCACCCGCGATAGCCGCGCCGTACGCCAACCACGCCGCCGCGCGACCCATCAGCTGGCAAACGAAACCAGCGCCCGCCGCTTCGCTGTCCGAAAGGAGATTGCGAAGCTCTTTCGCGAGCATTTCGACCGCGCTGAAGTAACCGAACGTGAACGGAATGCCTTCGTAGTCGTTGTCGATCGTCTTCGGAAGGTGGACGACCTTAATACGCTTCGCGCCCGCCGGCTTGCGATCCATATAGAGCTTGAATTTCGCCGCCGTCGTGAGCGTATCGTCGCCCCCGATCGAGACGAGCGCGTCGATTCCCAGCGAGCAGAGCGCCTTGTAAACCGTTTCCATCGGCGCGAGCTTTTCCGCGTCTTCGAGATCGGCGGGCGTCTTCAGCGCTTTGCCCGGGTTGGCGCGCGCCGTGCCGATGCAGATGCCCTGGCGAGTGCGCAATCCGTCGCAGATGTTTTTATCGAGACGCACGTACGCTTTGCCTTCTTCGAGAACGTCGCCGTCCTTATATTCGACAAGGTGCGTATAACCGTTGAGCATTCCATAAACTTCGACGCCCGCGCGCGCGAAGCACATCGCGGCGCCGCCGATGACCGCGTTAGCCGCCGGCGCCGGACCGCCGGAGAAGAGAATGGCGACTTTTTTCACGTCTGTATTCGGTCGCGAAGGACTTGATAACGACGACATAGACAACCTTTCATTGATGTAATGGCGTAGTAGCGCCGGTGTGAAAAGAAGCGATCGGAGTCGCGCAAGCGCCGCGCTTGTCGCGCCGAAGCTTTAAACGCCGTCATTATACGTCAAAGTAAAATTCTTTCAATCGGGGCGCGCCCCTTTTATCGCGTCGGAATGACGGGCGGCGAAATGTTAAACAAAAGAAGATAGGAAGTATTGTTTTGGTAGAAAAAATAGATAAAATACAGACGACGTTTTAATCGTGTTGAAAGAGTCGACTTTGTCGCGAAACGTTGGAACAAAGAGGCGTTGGGTCGCGTCAAAAGTAGACGGCTTCAAAGCGTTGATTCGTCGTCGCGCAGTCGTAATCAACGGCGCGTTTGGCGGAGAACGCTCTACCGACGTTTCAGTTTTATTCGGGACAACCGGTAAAGGGAACGTGAAACGGTAGAATTGACTAGCTTGTTATAACTGAACGATTGGAACAATTGTCGCATCCTTACGATTTGACATGAAAACGTGGCGGCTAAAGAAAAAAACGGCGTTTTTTGTGGTAAAATTTGGTTGGATGCGTTAAACTAGATGAGAATACGTCTCATTAGGCGGGATTTTCGCGTTCTATCGCGTTTGCGAGGAGAGCGCGGACCCTCCATGCCGTGTCGACCGGTCGGTCGGGACGGGACGCCGCGGAACGCGTGTTTTGTATAGGGCGCGTCGGCGCGGGTCGAGCGCCAGAGTCCTTGCGCGGCTACGCGCTTTTGTGTGGCAAACTTGTACAAGACGACGCGTCCGTCGACACGTTCGACTGAAAAATTAGGGCGCGCGGTAGCGTCGTGATCGTCGTATAGCGGGGTATTGCGAAGGTTGGATCCGCCTTTGCGAGTCGCTTGCGAGGTAAACTTTACGAAGGAATGAAAACTATGTCGCAAACAGGTAAGCGTTTTCTGTCCGATCTTCTGAATCGCGTAAAAATTTCGACGGCGGAGAGTTTTTCGTCGTCGAAGGCGCGCGAACGTTCTCTCACCGCTCGCCGACTGGGCATGGAGCCGCTGGAGGAACGACAACTTCTTTCTGTCGATCCTTCGATCCTAGCGGCGGCGTCTCAGGCGCAGCAGGTCGAGACGGCGACTCCGACCGCGCTTGCCGAGTCGATCGATCTTTCCTCGTTGCAGGAAACGGCGCGCGCCGAATCGACGATTACCGTGAAGGAATCGGGGTTTGAGGAACATATTCTTTCGCAGACGACAGGCTTTGAAACGACGGTCGACGCGCCTCTTTTCTCGAACGCGATCGTCTCGACGAACGGGACGCACGTGGTTTCCGCCGACTACTCCGCGAGCTTGTACGGCTTCAGCCACTACAACCAGGGTTGGGCGGCCGCGCTTGCTAATATCTTGACCTACACCGGCTGGTCGGATACGAGCGAAGTCGTCAATCCCGATTACGCCGACTTCGTTTCTCCGGAAGATCAAACGTTCATCTATATCGCGAACTCCTTCACGAACGACCCGTCGTCGATCTACTACGGTTTCGCATGGTTCAAGGACGGCGCGTCCGAGTACATTTACCAGGGCGATACGAACTACGCCCAAATCTACCCGAACAGCACGAACGGAGGGCTCTATCCTTCGACGACGGGAGAATGGCTTTATTTCTCCGAGTATGCGAAGGAAGTTCTCGCGGAAGACGTTCAATCGCCGCTCTACGGCATAACGCAAGAATATCTCGACCAGAACTACGGCGTCGGCGTTGAAGTTCACTACTTGAACGCGCGCGGCGAGGACGTTACGGTCAGCACGACGAACTCGACTCCGCTAAAATCGTGGCTCACCTTCTGGGGCTACGACTACGACGCGACCTACGAACCGACCGACGTCGAGTACTACACCGCCGTGTACATGTCGAATCCCGACACCGGCCAAGTCGAACGAATGCCGATCCAGTGGGACGCGCGATTCGACCGTTACGTCTTTACGGCCTACGGCCAAGCGACTGGACGCACGCCGTACATCTATTCTTTCACGGCGATTCAGCGCATGCCAGGCTACGGCGTTCTCGAATTAGACGCCTACGAACCGAATAACGAAAGCGTCGACTTTGCCGACGCGACCGCCTCTGATCTCGGTCAAATCGACGTCGTCGTGCCGAGCTCGCAGAGCGGGTCGACCGTCTACGGCAATACGTTCACTCTTAACAACCTCACCCTCTTCGCCGAGGGAACCGAGGATCTGACCGCCGACCCCGTCGACAACTACAAATTTGAGCTTACGCAAACGGCGTCGAACTCCGACTCCCTCGTCGTGCGCTGGGCAGAAGGCGCGCGCACTCAAAATCTCAAGGCGACCCTCTATCTGTGCCAGAATAACGAAGCCGTCCTGCTCGATCCCGCCGTCTTTGGGTTCGTGGAAGGACATTTCGACGCGAAGGCGACCCAAGAGGTCGTGCATACGACCGGCGCCGACGGCAAGACGTATTCGAGAACGTACAATATGCTCACGATTCCGCTTGCCGGTCTAACGGCGGGCGAATACTTCTTGCGCGTCGAATTTGCCGACGACGTCGTCGGCGGCGTGAACACGAACTACGAAGTTACGGTCAACGCCGGGTACGACGATATCTACGAGGAAAACAACTCCTTCGAGTCGGTCAATCAGAAGGACGTCTCGACGAAGGCTAATCCGACCTCGAATCTCGGCGTTCTCTATGGAACGACCGAGCTCACCGACCTCGTTCTGAAGCAGTACAGCAATAAGATCGACGAAGTCGACTGGTATCGATTCGAAATGACCGCCGCCGGCACGGCCGCCAACTACGTCAAGATGTACTACAATTCGACGTCGAGCCAGATCAACGACGCCGACCTTGACCTCTACCTGTACAAGGAAGATCCGAGCGATCCGCGCGGCTACAGACTCGTCGCTAAGAGCTACGCCGAGATGACCAACGTTGAGTCGATCTACTTCGACGAAGATCTCGACGGCAATCCGTTCGACGCGGGCGTCTATTATATTAAGGTCACGGGCAACTACTCCTCCGGCAACGTCGAGTATAAGCTCGAGCTCAATCCCGGCGTGTGCGACGTTCCGGACCTCCGTCCCGAAGTCGTCGACTCCTACATGTGGAAGACGCCGCTCGTCGTTTCGTCGGAGAAGTACGTTCCGAACGGCTCGGAAGCTTACGAAAGCGAGTCGATCATTGGAATTGACGGCGCGATCTACCTGAACTACTCCTTTACGGTCAACGGCGCGTCGACGGAATTCGGCGCCGATAAGACGGCGGAATATAAGGGCGTGAAGCTCGGCATGTATATTAATGGGACGCTCGTGGAAGCGAGCGATCTTGAAGCTCTTATCGACGGCTCGAATCTTGCCGCCGCCACGAAGACGCAATTGAAGGCGCTCTTCTGCGGCGAAGGGCTCGATATGCTCGCTAACGACAAGATCGTCGTTAGCAATCTCAATCTTGGCCGCATCGTCGACGTCGGCTCTTTTGCGAATAAGTACTTCAATAACTACGCGCAGGCGACCAACGCGCTCGTTATTGTGATTAATCCCGACAATTACGATTTCGCTGACGATTTCGGCACGGTCGTCGACAATCGCGATACGCAAGAGATGACGCTCGTCTACCAAGACGGCTCCTTCTACAACGGCGCGACGCTTACGCCGGTTCAGAAGGGCGAAACGGTCGAGGTCTATCGCAATAATAAGCTCTATAAGACGATTCGTTACGGCGTCGACGACTTCAACTTTAGAAACGGCGACGTCATTCTCGTTTCCGTCGTTAGCCACAAGTATGAAGTCGCGATCGACGGTTACTACGAAGCGCACGACGGCGTTAAGGGCGAACTGGAATACGCGGTCGACAATAACTTCTCGTCCGTTCTGTTCGTTCTGAATAATCTCAGCGAGGACGCGTTCGCGCCGAACGCGAGCGTCGCCGACGTCATGAGCAATTCCAACGAAGAAGCGTTCCATCCCGACCTCGGCTACGCCAACATCGACAATCTTTCCCTCTACGACGATCCCGATCTCGGCGACGCGCGACTGCGACGCGTTATTGACAATCTCGTTATCACGGGAGACAAGGGCTCGAACGGCGCCTATATCTCCGACTGGTTCCGTTTCCGTCTGAAGTCGAGCGCCGAGGACGAGATTCCGAACTATTCCGACGGGTTCGTGCAAATTAATATGGACGAGACGCTCGACGGTCTTTCCGACTACGACAATCTCGGCGACCTTGATCTGTATCTCTATAGAGTCGTTCAGGAAGACGAGACGCAGACCTTTGAAGAAGCGTACGAAGACGGCTCTTATCGTTTGGAACTCATCGGCTCCAGCAAGGGCGTTACTTCGACCGAGCGCATTAACTTCGCCGACGTTAAGGACGGAATCAGCGACGGCAATTACTTCATTTGCGTCTCCGGGTTTAACGGCTCCGCGAACCGCTACTCCATGACGCTCGGCGGATTCACGCAATCGGGCGACATTCAGCCGACCGATCCTTCCGAGTACTTTACGGAAGATTCCGTAACGATCGTGAACTCCGTTGCGACCGTCGCGTGGCGCGCGCCTGCGAACGATTATCTCTCTCACGTTCAGGTCGATTATCGCGCGAAGGGCGCGTCCTCTTGGACGAACGCCGGCACGTTTAAGCCGTCGACGACCTCGTGCAAGATAGCCGGTCTCGATCCGTCGACGACCTATGAATTCCGGCTCACCGTTTCGAACCACTTCGCGGACGGTCTGTCGGCGACGGTCGAGAAGACGACCGACGCGTTCCTCAACGAAGTCGTCTATCGCGCGATCATAGTCGGCGTGAGCGATTATCCGGGCGAGGCGAACGATCTCGTCGCCGCGGTCAACGACGCGAAAGCGTTCCGTTCCGCGTTGCTCAAGGATCCGCAGTGGGCGGAAGAAAATATTATCTATCTCACGGACTCCGAAGCGACGCGCGCGTCCGTGCTCGACGCGATCGCTCAGATCGCGTCGGTCTCCGACGACAACGACGTCTTCCTCTTCTACTTTGCCGGTTCCGGCGCGTCCGCCGTTTCGAGCGGTCGCCAACTCGGCTATCTGAAGACGTGCGGTTCGACGCGTAGCGAATTCCTTTCGAACGTCGATCTCCAGAGGGCGGTCGACGAAGTCGCGGCGGGCTCGAAGCAGTTCATTCTCGACGCGGGCCAAATCGCGACGGACGCCGAGGGAACGGGCGCGCTGTATCAGCCGTTCGTCGATTCCCTATTGGCGTCGACGAAGAACGGCGCGTCGACGATTACGCCGCAGATTTCGATTCTTACCGCCGGCGACGATCAAGGGAACAACGTTTCCCCGGTCGGCAGCGGGAGTCGCTCGGTCTTCAATCGCGCGCTGGTGAACGGCATGGCGACCTATTCCGAAATCGTAACGGAAGAAGACGTAGAAGCGGACGAATCGGGCGAGAAAATCGAGTCGGACGGTCGCGTTTCCTTCAGTGAGCTATTCAACGCGATCGTGGAAGACGAGAACGTCGTAAAGAGCGGCATGACGACTTCGCTCACGACGAACGAAACGAACGACGCGATACTCATGAGCGGCGTTTGGCGCGAAGACGGCGCGTTCGACGAAGCGTGGCTCGAAAAGGGCGCGATCGTCGTTACGACCGCCGCCGATTCCGTCGACGCGCACGACGGCAAGGTTTCGTTGCGCGAAGCCGCCGCGTTGGTCGGCACGGTTCTCAATCGCGAGACGACCCTTGCAAACGGCGCTACTTTTACGATGAAGGCCGGGTCTGTTATTTCCGTCGGCGTAACGTCCGGCGAACTGCTGGAAGACGTTGAGCTAACGTACGCGAACGGCGGCTTCCGCACGGCGGGCGCCTGCTCGTTGCAGACGCAGACGACTCAGGTCGATTTCACGCGGTCCGGCAACGTCGTAACGTGGACCGAAGAAGACTGGACGGCCGGCAAGGTTAATCTCGTCGACGAAAATGAAAACGAAGTTGTCGACGTCGAGTATCGCTTGGTCGCGACCGAGGCGAAGTCGACGACGCCTTCTCCTGCGTCCGGCGCGTCCTCGGATTCAACCCCCACGACTCCGACCGATTCTTCCGAAGATTCTACCGACGCGACGGCTACCGTTCTCAAGGAAGGCGACGTCCTCACGACGTCGGCGACGGGCGGCAAAGAGGTCGTCGTTACGAAAGTCGGACAAAGCTATAAACTCATGCTCGAGGGCATGCCGTACAACAGAACGACCGGCTTGTACCTCGACGGCGTTCTCGTTACGATCTCGACGTCCGTCGCGATTGATCAAGACGTCGTTCTCAATAAGATCGTCTTTGATTCCACGCTTGACGGGCAGAGCCTCAAGATTAAGACGGCGGCGAGCCCGATCGTCTTCGCGAACGGCGGCGTCGTCGACGCGACGGCTCAGAAGGGCTCCATTACGCTGGAAGGCGAGGGAACGAACGCGATTATTCAAGCGACTGGAACCGAACTCGTTTCGCTCGTCGGTCTGAAGTTCACGACGGCGAACGGCTCGATCGCAACGGTCGATTCCGGCGCGTCCCTCGAAATTGCCAACTCGCTCGTTTACGGCTCGAACTGCGGCGCCAACCCGCTCTTTGCCAACGCCGGAACTCTCGCGTTTGCGAGCGTTACCATTGCGAATAACGCGACGACCGGCAAGCTCGTCGACGGCGCCGGCGTCTTGGAAATGATCAATACGCTCGTCGCGCTCAATAGCGGCGACGCCTCTAATCTCGCCGGTTACGATTACTGCCTCGTAACGACGAAAGATCCTGGCTTTACCGACGCGGCGAACGACGACTACACGTTGCTCAAGTCGGCGACCGACGCGCTAGACGCCGGTAAGAACTCGGCGGTTAAGACGAAGAGCGGCGTCGTGCTCGAAAGCGATCTGGCGGGCAACGAGCGCGTGTCGACGGCCGGCACGATCGATCTTGGCGCGTACGAATACACGGTCGCGGCTGAAGATCGCGAGATTCCGTCGACGGTCGTAACGATTCTCGACGATATTGTCGACGCGACGGACAACGAAATTTCGTTGCGCGAAGCGTTCGCGTACGCCGGCTCGTCCTATCAAGTTGAAACGACGCTGGAAGAAGGCGCGATCGTTACGACGGAAGACGGCGGAAGTTATCAGATCAAGAATGGCAAGCTCGTTTCGTTCGACGGCGTGTCCGCGATTCAGACGGGACAATATTACGCGATCGAAGGCGTTTACATCGTCGACGCGTTCGGCGAGGGAACTCTCCTCGAAGAAGGGACGGTCGTTACGCTCAACGACGACGCCAAAGCGACCGTTTCAGGCTCAAAACTCCTGCGCGCGTCCGGCGTGCCGGTACAGGCCGGCGTAACGATTACGACGGAAGACGGAACGACCGGTACGCTTGCGTACGGAATCGCGACGAACTTTACGCGCAATCAGCAGATTTCCGTCGCGCTAACCGCGGCGGCTATCGATCCGACGACGCCGATTGGAACCTTCGACGCCGGAACCTACCTCCTGACGTATCAGGCGAACGGAACCTTCTCCGCGACGCTCAACGTTACGACGACCGGCGACAATAACCAGTCGACGACGACGACCTTCGACGCCAACTTCAAGCTCGTCGCCGGAACCGCCTTTAACTTTGTCGATTCCGAAGGTCAGGTTACCGATCCGGGCGTTATCGTTACCACGCGCTCGGTCGAACTCGTGGACGGCAAGTACACGCTCTTGCAAGATATTAAAGATTCCAAGGGGAACGTTCTCTACGCGGCCGGCGCTATTCTGAATCTCGAACGAGGCGTCTTTACCGACGTCGACGGGAACGAAGTAACCGTTCCGCGCGGCGCGACCTTTACGTCTCCCGAGGGAATGACGGTTCAATATCAGTCGTCGAATTTCTCGCCCGCGACGCTCGACGAAGGAACCGAACTTATCTGCGACGACGGCGAGACGCGACTCTACAAAGAAGGCGCGACCGTTTACGAAGAGATTACGCTTGGTACGAACATAACGTTCAAGAAGGGTCTCGAAAACGGCGAAGTCGTTCTCGTTAAGGGGCCGATCGCGGTCGAACGCGCCGTTACGCTCGACGCTACGCTCAACGGCGGTCTCACCGTCGACGGCAACGGCGGACAGCTCTTCGACGTCAATACGTATCGCGAGACGTCGGCGAACGCGACGGTCAACTTCAACGGTCTCACGCTCGTGAACGGCGCGACGGGCTCCGACGTCGAAGGCGGCTTTATTACGGTCGCGGAAGGCTCGAACTTCAGACTGGCTAATTCCACGATTACCGGCGCCGGCGCGACGAACGCCAAGGGCGGCGCGATCTATAACGCCGGTAAGGCGACGATCGAGTCGACGACGCGTCCGATGACGATTACGGGCGTCGGCGCGACGGAAGGCGGCGCGATTTACAACGCCGGCACGATTACGATAACCGGCGCGGAGATTTCGAACGTATCCGGCGAAGCTGGCGCGGGTCTGTACAATACCGGGGCGGCGACGCTCGCGGGCGCGAAGATTAAGGGCGCGACCGCGACCGGCGACGGCGGCGCGGTTTATAACGCCGGCACGATCTCGATAACGAAAGAGACGGAACTGAGCGGCTCTTCCGCGGCGAACGGCGCGGGCGTCTATAATACGGGAAGCGTAACGCTCGTTAATTCGACGATTTCAGACAATACGGCGAAGACGAACGGCGGCGCGATCTATAATACCGGCACGGCGTCCTTGACGAGCGCGAAGGTCTTTGGGAACGCGGCGGGTAAGTTCGGCGGCGCGATCTACGACGCGGGCAAGTTCTTTGCGACGCGCACGGTCGTCGCGAACAACGACGCGACTTCGAACGGCGCGGCGATCTACTCGACCGGCTCGTCCGTTCTCGTTAGCTCGCTCGTTATCGACAACGCGCACAAGAGCGCGTCTAGCTCGAAGTATACGATCTACGCGGGCGGAACTTTGCTCGAACTGACGGGCGTCGACGTCGTCGGCAACAAGCAAGGCGGCGTGAACGTCGCGGCGGGCGTCGGCAAGGTTTACAACTCGATCGTCGGCGACAATAACGGCTCCGATCTCGCGGGCAAAGCGAGCGCGGAATACAGCATGATCGCGAAGCCGAAGATTTCGATTTCTTCGACGAACGTCGCCTACGCGCCGAACTTCGCCGATCTCGATACGAGCAAGGACTGGACCGAATGGAATCTGCGACTGAGCGGCGGCTCGCCCGCCGTCGGCGCCGGTTCGATCGACTACAACTATTACGATTCGTTCAGCGGCAAGAAGACGGCGGTTACGGTAGACTTCGCGGGCAACGCGCGCGTTACGGAAGTCGGCGTCGATATCGGCGCGTACTCCTCGTCGGCGGTCCAAGAGGACGAGTCGACGGTCGTTACGACCTTCGACGACGTCGTCGACCCGACGGACGGACTCGTCTCGTTGCGCGAAGCGATTCGCTACGCGTCGAACGGCAAGACGGTCGCCGAACGCACGGTAACCTTCTCGCCCGACCTCTTCTCGCTCAACGATTCCGGCACGATCTATCTCGACGAAGATCTCCAGACGATTATTATCGGCGCGACGGTAACCGTAACGACGGAATACGCCGACGCGTTCGGTCAGACGAAGTATCGCGACATAACGGTCGACGGCACGAATTCGAACGCGCCGCTCTTTATGATCAACGGGGACGCGAATGTCGAACTGCGCGGCATGAAGTTCGCGAACGGTCATGCGACCGGCGCGAATGAGAGCGGCGGCGCCTTCATAGTTCACGACGGCACGCTCACGCTTCTCGACGCGACCGTCTACGGCAATAAGGCGGATCGCAACGGCGGCGCGATCTACCAAGACGGCGGCGTTCTCTATGCGATCGACTCGCTCTTCTACGACAACGAAGCGGATTCGACGTACGGCTACGGCGGCGCGCTCTGCGTTACCGGAGGACAGTCGTATATCTACAATACGACGGTTACCAAGAACGCGGCGGGCGTCTACGGCGGCGTCTTTGCGCTCGACGGACTCGTCGTTCTCGCCAACTCGATCGTCGCTAAGAACCTCGGCGCTCAGAACGTCGACCTCTTTGCGAACAATCTCGAGGCGACCGCCAACCTGATCGGCTCCATGGATCCGTGGCGCTCCGTCGGCGGATATAACGGCAATATTGCCGGAACCGTTACCGCGCCGGTCGACCCGCTCTTTACCGATTACGAAAACAACGACTTCACGCTCACCGCAGAGTCCCTCGCGCTCAACGCCGGCGTCAACAGCTACGCGTTCGGGCCCGACGGCGTACGCCTCAAGTACGACCTCAACGCCAACGACCGCATCGTCGGCGGCGTCGTCGACATGGGCGCCTTTGAGTCCGGGTTCCAAGACGTGCCGTCGACCGTCGTTACGACGCTCGCCGATACGATCGATCAGACGGACGGACTTATCTCGCTCCGTGAAGCGATCGAATACTCCAAGCAACTTAACGCGCCGATTACCTTCGATCTCGGCGAAGACTTTGAAGGCGGCGCTGAAATTCGACTCGACGCCGCGAAGGGCGAGATTCTCGTTTCGGAAGAAGACGCTCTTACGATCGACGCGTCCGAAGTTCCGGGCGGCGTTACGATCGTCGGCGCCGACGCGCGAATCTTCAACGTGCAGGGCGCCGTCTTAACTCTCGACAGCGTGGCGCTCACCGGCGGCTCTGAAACGCGCGGCGGCGCGATCTATATGACGAAGGGCGAGCTGAACCTCACGAACGTCGTTATTTACGGCAACGACGCGGAAACGGAAGGCGGCGCGATCTATACCGTCGCCGGCGACGCGACCTTGCTCAATACGACGATCGCCAATAATAGCGCGCCGAATACGCCGGGCGCCTACTTCGGCGGCTCGCTCTCGCTCCAGAACTCGATTATCGCCGCCAACGCGAAAGAGAACTCCACGAGCGACGAAAACTACGATCTCTTCGTCGCCGGTAAGCTCGCCGCGATCGCCAGTATTGTCGGCGTTGCGACCGCGGACGACGCGGCCGAGTTCAACGGCGTCAATGGAAACGTCTTCGGCACGGAAGACGCGCCCGTCGATCCGGGCTTTACCGCCGCCGATACCAACGACTTCACGCTCACGAGCGAGTCGATCGCCGTGAACGCCGGATCGAACCGTCTTGTCGGTCTGCCCGGCTACTACGCGTCCATTCTGCAGACGGCGTCGAATCCGACCGTCTTGCGCACCGACTTTGCCGGCGATCCGCGTCTGGTCGGCGGTACGGTCGACGTCGGCGCCTACGAGTTCCAGATTGAAAACGAAGCGCCGAGCGTCGTCGTTACGACGCTCGAAGACGTCGTCGATCCCTTCGACGGCAAGATCTCGCTCCGCGAAGCGCTCGAGTACGCCGGATCCGTTACCTTCGAGAACGGAATAACGACCGTTATCGGACGCACGATCACCTTCCTGCCCGAGCTCGCCAACGGCGTGATTACGCTCGCCGAGCCGCTCGAGATTACGAAGTGCGTTACGGTCGACGCGTCCGACCTGCAAGGCTCGCTCACGCTCGACGCGGGCGGCGAATTCAACGTCTTGACCCTGAACGGAAAAGCGGATTCCGTCGCGAGCGAAATCGTCGTGATCGGTCTGAGCATTACGGGCGGTTCGAACGACTACGGCGCGGGCGTCTATCATATCGACGGAACGGCGAAGCTATACAACTGCGCCGTTTACGGCAATGAAGGCGCGTTCGGCGCGGGCGTCGCTTCGGCGGCGGACGCCATTTTGGGAGTCGAGGGCGCGAACCAGCTGACGTTGGTGAACTGCACCGTCGCGAACAATAACGCGACGGGCGGCTACGGCGGCGTTTGGAGCCGCGGTAGCGCCGTGAATATTCTCAATACGATCATTGCGAAGAACACCGTGAACGGCGAAGAGGCCGTCGATATCGCGATTAGCGCCGTCGGCAAAGTGCAAAACTCTCTCATTGGCGCGGCTTCGAACGACTTCGCGCGCAAGTACGACGGCGTCGACTTCAACTTTGTCGGTTCCGCCAACGCTCCGGTTGATCCGGCGTTCAACGGCGTTGAAGAAAACGATTTCACACTCGTTCGCAACGAGGACGGATCGATGTCGATCGCCGTCAACGGCGGCGACAACGCGCTAGTAACGCTACCCGACGGATCCGTGCCTATGACCGACGCCGAGAATAATCTGCGAATTATCGGTAGTCAAGTGGATATTGGCGCGTACGAATCCGCGCTTGGTCCGACTGAAATTCCGAGCCTCATGGTAACGACGCTACTCGACGTGGTCGACGAGTACGACGGGCTGATTTCGCTACGCGAAGCGGTTCAGTACGCCAATAATTACGGCCTTGCGAAGACGATTACCTTCGCCGAGCGACTCAGCGGCGGCACGATCTACCTTAACAAGGCGCTCAATCTCTCGAACGATATCACAATCGACGGTTTGACGAACAACGTTACCGGCATAACGCTGACCGTAGCCGACGACGCGTTGACGGAGAGCGTAATCTACGTGAACGCGGGCGCGACGGTTATCAACGGTCTAACGATCACGAACCGGTATACGGAGCGCACGCGCAACGGCGCGTCGCCCAAGGTCGCGGAAGGCGGCGCGATTTACGTACGATCCGGCTCCGTCTCCTTGTACAATACCCTGATTAAAGACAGCGCCGCCGCGAAGGGCTCCGCGATCTATATCAATCCGGATATCGACAACGCGACGGTCAATCTCGTCAACACGACGGTCGTCTCCAACGTCGGTCAGACGGCCGACGTCAACGAGGGCGCGGCGATCTACGGCGAGAAGGGCGCGGTTAACATGTGGAACGCCATCGTCGCGCTTACCACGCTCGACAACGGCGCGACCGCGCAGGACGTCTATAAGGGGCAAATGCAACTCACGACCGACTCGGTCGTTGAGAGAGGTTCGAGAACGCTCATTCTCGATCCGTACAATACGGAAAAGACGTATGTGCCCGCCGAAGGTTCAACCTTGCAAGTTTCATTCAGCGACTACCTGTCCTACTTCTATGATTTGACCTACGTCGACGGCGTTTACTACCGCAACTACGGCGAAACGTATCAGTCGGTCTATGAATTTGCGAACGACGCCGTTATTCGAATCTATGAGCCGAAGACGTTGACGTACGATTCCGACTGGTATGACAACGGCGTTATTTACACGCTCAATCTCAATACGACGGATACCGTCGAGTGGTACGACGCGTCGACTGGTCAGACAATGACCGTTGAATACTGGTTCGGCAACTTTGTCAATCCGAACACATACCGACCGATTACCTTTGAGCGCGGCGATACGATTACGCTTCAAGAGCCGCAGTACTACGTTTACGAAGACGGAAGTTTCTACTGGCTTAACATTGGGCGTCGAAGCAACTACTTCAGTTCTACGGTAACCGACGCGACGGTCAACGCGTACGCGCAAGAGGTGCTCGACGGACTGAGGTCCGATCTCGCGACGAAGACGAGTTACGACAAGGTCGTCAACGGCGTTACCATGACGTATCCGATCGTTTCGGCGGACGTCTCCATTTCGGGACTGAGCGCGACGGCGTCGCGCGTACGTTCCGACGCCGAGGACGCGCCGGAGCAGTATGAAGTCGTCTTTACGTACACGGCGACGTACGATTATCTCACGCGTATGGGCGCGACC
>JAEEGL015488499.1_pt1 | contig 24020 bp, 17 predicted proteins | sample 9134231 | NCBI WGS metagenome assembly JAEEGL01 (sample SAMN16246548, study PRJNA631951) | gut metagenome | biome: gut microbiome; feature: rumen; material: fiber-attached | host: Bos | place: Iran: Karaj | collected 2018-10
AGAAATATCGAATGTACCACCACCAAGGTCGTATACAGCAATTGTCTTTTCCTTGTCCTGATCCTTGTTGAATCCGAATGCAAGGGAAGCAGCTGTAGGCTCGTTGATGATACGCTTTACATCAAGACCTGCAATTTTACCGGCATCCTTTGTTGCCTGGCGCTGAGAGTCGTTGAAGTAAGCAGGAACTGTAATAACAGCTTCTGTAACTGGCTCACCAAGATAATCCTCAGCAGTTTTCTTCATTTTCTGAAGAATGAAAGCAGAAATTTCCTGTGGAGAATACTGCTTCTTAGCACCAGCTTCATCAACTTCTACACGGCAGTCTGAACCGTTGTCGATTACTGTATATGGAAGCTTTGTTGCTTCTCCCTGAAGTTCTGCATATCTATGTCCAATAAGACGTTTTACCGAATAAACTGTGTTCTTCGGATTTGTTACCATCTGGTTTTTAGCAGGTGCACCAACAATGCGGTCACCCTTAGAAGTAAAACCTACAATAGAAGGAGTTGTTCTTCCACCTTCAGCATTCTGAATTACAACTGGCTCTCCGTTTTCCATTACAGCAACACAAGAGTTTGTTGTTCCCAAGTCGATTCCGATAATCTTACCCATTTTATTTACCTCGCTTATTTATTTACAATAATTATAACACCATCGTCATTGCGAGAAGCGCAGCGACGTGGCAATCTACTTACCTGGATTGCTTCGCACTTTGTGCTCGCAATGACGGGCTACTGTTTCGGTACCTTTACCATTACCTTAGCATGTCTTATAACCTTATCTTTAAGCTTATATCCCTTAAGATAAACCTGAGCCAAAGTTTCTTTTTTGGCTTTTTCGTCTTCTACACGACCAATTGCTTCATGTTCATCTGGATTAAACTCATCGCCTTCCTTACCGTAGCTTGAAAGACCATATTTATCCTCGAGCATTTTTACAAGAGATTTGTTAATCATCTTGATTCCGTCTGCAATTGACTTTGCATCCTTTGCGTCTTTAGCTGCATCAAGAGTGCGGTCAAAATTATCAAGACTATCAAGAAGATCTCCCAAAAGCGATGCGTTTGCATAAGCAACAGCTTCATCCTTCTGCTGCATCATGCGCTTACGCCAGTTGTCGTTTTCGGCAGCCTTGTAAAGAGCCTGATTTTTAAGATCAGCAATTTCCTTTTCAAGAGCAGCAATCTTTTCTTCCGGAGAAAGTTCTTTTTCAGCAGAAGCAGCTTCATCTGTGGCTGCAGAGGCCCCGTCTGTGGTTCCTGAGCCTGTCGAAGGATCAGTTTTCTGAGCTTCAGTCTCTGGCTGAACAGTTTCTTCTACCTTTTCTTCTTTTGTTTCGTTTTCTTTGTCTGACATTACACTACTCACAAAATAAAAAATTATTGTTATCTTTAAAATTACTAATTTCTAAGCGTAATCGTCAACTAAATTTTGAGAATTTTACAGAATTTTTAATGAATTTAGAGGTTAATTAGACAGTCTTTCGCCAATACCTTTAAGAGTATTAAGAATACCGTCAGTTGTTTTATAAAGACCAAGCTTAGCCATTGCTAAGGTAATTCTGCCCGATATAATGTTGTAGTCAGTTTCATCACTCTTAGACCATTTGCCAGACTGCTTGATTTTTATTACTCTTTCATCATATTTGAGCATTTCTTTTTCAAAATATGCATACTGATTTGTTTCTTCGTTTTCTGCAGCCTCTTCAATTCTCTGAGCAAATCTTTCATAATCGGCAAGAAATTTTTCACTTGAATCACAAGAAACAAGAAGCATTGAACACAAAAGCATTAATAATGTAAAACTAAAAATCACTCTTTTCATATCTGGACCTCCGCAAAATTACCAGTTCTTTACAGGCAAGCCTCTACCATCTTTGAATGTACCTCTAAGTATTTTGATAAAATCAATTAATACAAAAAGCCATCCAATATAAATACAGCAGGCAAGGAATGTAACAATACCAGCTTTTATTCTACCTGCATAAAATTTATGTGCTCCAAATCCGCCAAAAATTAAACATAACAGCAAGGCAACAGATCTCTTCTTTTCTGATACTCTTGGTTTTGAAACAACAGGTCTTACTCTTGGTCTTGCAGGAACTACAGACTGTTGTACTACTGCAGGCTGTTTATTAAGTTCATTTTCGCGTTTAAGGCGTTCAATTTCTAACTTCAAATCCTGAATTTCATTTTGCTGAGCTTCACGTTCCTCATTCAAAATAGTATCGAACTGTTCCTGAGAAACTCCCTTATCTACAACAATACCATTCTCGGATTCAAATTTATTCCACTGCTCTTCTGAAAATCCGTATGAAACCTTTGCCATTACACTAAGATTTGCATAATCCTGTGCAGACAATGGCTGAGACAAATCATGCGAATTCTTAAATTCATTAAAGTATTCTTCTGTAAATACATCTACAGCAGGTCTCAAAGAAATATTGAGGTTCTTTAAGAATACCTTATAATCTTTTTCTAACTGGGCATCAGAGATTTCTTTTTCTATATTATTAATCTGATTATCAAACAGCTTTAATTCCTTATATTTTTCCATAAGGTTTTTGTTGTTTGTTTCATTATCAATAATATTTTTTGAATTCTGAGCGGTATATTTCTGATAGTATTCAAGGAAAGCTTCATCAATATTCTGAAGCTTTGAATCGCTGTTTTCAATCTGCTGTTTAATAGTTTCGATTGTCTGAGCTCTAAGATCATCAGAAAGTAAACCATATTCAGAAGCCGCATTAAGGATTGCTGTGAATTCATGCAATTCAACAAGCTTATCTGAACATTTTTCTGCAATCAATGCTGACAATTGAGCCCAGGTTGCATCTTTAATAACTTCCCTGAATTCTTCATTTCGTTTTTTATTCAAGAAGAAAGCGCAAAGTGTTCCAACTGCATCAACAAGGTCTTCTTTTTTACTGATATCGGTTTTCTGAAACTTTTCGGCTTCTTTTGCCCATGCATTTTTCCAGCTGTCGATTCGTTTGATATCTTCATCAGTCAGTTCTGCAAATGGTTCCATTCCCAGAATCTGATAAATATCAACTCCAGGTATATTACCCTGCTGAAGATATACGTCATAAGAACTACGTCTACCTTCGCGCCAGTCTTTTACCATGTAGTCATAAAAATCATCAATACTTACACGATCTTCGTCGTCTGCATAGTTTTCAGCCTGTGCAGCACCCGAATCAACAGCAGAAACTTCTTCTTTTTCACCTAAAGAAAACTCGTCATCACTCATCAGAACACCTCATTATTTTTCTATAAACTAATTTTATCGTCAGAACACATCATCTATACTTACAATCAAGTTGGTCAAAACTAGCATACCAATAGTAAGAACAACTGGAATTAAGATAAACAAGATTGCACTTAACAGGTAACCGGCAAGGAAACCTACAATAAATCCGACAACGGCACCACCTATACCACCTGCCAGACCGATAATTGCACCTACAACACCTATAATAATTCCAATAGTTTCTTTATTAACCTTACCTTGCAGGAATTGACCAAGGAAAGCACCACCAACTAATGCAGCTGCAGGTAAGATAAACCATACTAGACAAGCCCCAAAGGTTTTATTCACACATGCAACAATAAACAATATAACAAAATAGATACCTGCAATAATAATGCATATTTTCTCGAATGTTGTTATATGGCGGAAGAAGTAGTGGATTCTTTGAGATCTATATTCCCTAGCCTCTGCTCTGTCTGCTTTTTTCTGATTCTTTTCGGCCAGCTTCTGTGCTTTCAGACTTTCCTTTGCTAATTCCATCTCATTTTTTTGAACCTGAACCTGACCTTTCAAGCTGGCGGCTGAACGAGCAATACGGAAACCAAGATAGGTTCCTGTTGTTTCTGGAGCACGGCTTCCGCGATATGTTGTTGTACAAGCAGTTTCCTCGCTGTACCAGCTACCACCTCTGAATACACGGGAAGTAACATATGAATTGCCCTGAGGATTTGTTTGATCATCAGAAGTATATTCGCCATACCAGTCCCAGCACCATTCCCAAACGTTTCCGCTCATATCATAAATGCCAAGCTCGTTAGCAGTTTTTAACATTACTTCACTTGTAGCTGTACTGTTTTCTTTATACCAGCCTACATTGTAAAGGGAATTAGTTCCACTGTAAGTATATCCGCTTGAGTTCTTTCCGCCCTTAGCAGCATATTCCCATTCAGCTTCTGTAGGAAGTCTGTAACCATTAGCTGTAAAATCACAAGAATAATTGCCTGATGAAGAGTCGAATTTATAACATGGGGTAAGACCTTCTTTCAAGCTGCGCTTATTACAGTATTCAACAGCATCGAACCAGCTTACCTGTTCAACAGGGAGATTATCACCGGCAAAGGCAGAAACTTTAGTATCCATTACAGAACCCCATTCTGCCTGAGTAACTTCATGTTTACCAATGTAGAAGCTGTCGAGTGTTACATTATGTAAAGGACGCTCATCGCTATCACCGTTTTTGCTTCCCATTACAAAGGTGCCGCCTTCTACAAATACAAGACTGTCTAAGCTGCCGCCACCCAATTTAGCTAACTGCTTTTCGAGTTTTTTCTGTTCGTGATTTTCTTTTACAGTCTGGATATAGTCCTTAACCTTTGCAACCTTTTCCTGTCCGGCATCGCTCTTTATATAGTTATAACCAAAGAAGCCGCCAACACCTAAAACACCCAATATAATGAAGAATAAAAGAACCTTGAAGCCCTTCTTTCTTTTTTGTTTATTAACATCTGCAAGGTTTGTCTGTAATACATGCTTGTGTTCGTGTAATTTTGCAACCTTATCTGTAAATTCCTTGTAATTGTTAATTCTGTCTGTATAAACATCTTTTCCAATCCACTTTGAAGATTCACGGATAAGTCTGTCTACGATTTTTACATCTGCTGTTCTGTTATTTAATACTTCTTTAATCTGAGGCAGCAGTTCAAGGATTTTGTTTGCAACTTCCTGTGTAAGCTTCTGCTTTTCTTCATCAGTTTTTGTAAGAACAAGCTGCTGGGTCAAAGATTCATTTGAAATATAACCAATATTCTTTTCTTTAACAAATTTTTCCCAGTCATTTTCTGAGATAGCATAATCATCCGTTGCTTTGTTCTTGAAGGAATTGTAATCACCTTCAGAAAGCTGAGTTATATCAAGATTATGCTTAGAAACATAATCATCAATATATTCTTCAAGAAGTTTTAATGGACTTGTAAGTTCATAGCCGAAATCTTTAAGAATTTCTTCTATTTTATCAATATATTCCTGGTCTGTAGTGTTGTCTTCTTCGGCATTAATAAATTCAAGTGCCTTATTGTATCTCTTATAAGCTTTTGCAATTATAATTTTATTACCAATTGTATTTTGAACACCCTTTGGATTTTGTGCAGAATAATCTTCGAACCAGTTTTTAAATGCATCTTCAAGAGATTCAATTTTTGCATCTCTTTCTTTTATTTCTTCATTCAGTTTTTCTCTGAAAGCATTTTGTGTTTCTTTATCATAAAAAAGGCCCAATCTTTTACCGCTATTGAAAAGATTGTACATTTCATCGATTTCTACAATTTTATCTTCACACTTTTCTTCGATTGTAGTTTTAAACTTATTCCATTCAAGTGTTTCAAGACGTTCCTTAATAAGAGCACTCTTATTTGTAGTAAAGAATGCTTTCAAAACACCAATACTATCAATTAAAGAATCACGTTTAGCCTGATCAGTTCTCTGATAATCTTCAGCTTTGGCAGAAAGTTTTGCACAAAAATCTGTTATTCGCTGTTTATCATCATCATTTGGAATCTGGAAAGGCTTTAATCCAAAATATTCATAAATCGATTTAGAGTTTAAGTTTCCCTGAAGAATAAAATCTTCATATTCTTTTTCTCTATAATTTGAATTAACGTATGCTTCAACAAATTTTCTGTAGAAATCATCAATATCTACAGATGAGTCATCAGAGGATTGTTTTTCTTCGGTATCGGAAGAATCATCATCTGAATCACCAAGAGATAAATCATCAGACTCACCAAGAGCAAAATCGTCAGACTCTCCTAAAGAAAATTCCTCATCATCGGTATCTATTTCCTGGCTGGAATCTTTGTTTTGATTTTTCGATTTACTCATTTGTCATCCCCTTATGGTAATTCAAATTCATCATTATCAACATCTTCTTTTGCTTTTGCGATATCGGCAGATGAAAGTGTATTTTTTCGTCGTATTTCGGCTTTTACAGTTTTATTTGTCTTGAGGTCTATACCAGAAACCTGGATAATTCCGTTTTCATCAACATTAAATGAAACAGAAACCTTATCGCCCTTTGCGTGGCTTCCTTCCAAAGGCAAAACAGCACTACCAAGTTCTACACAATAAGAAGGATCTTCCTTTTCACCTTCAAGAACTGTCAAAGTAACTTCATCCATATCGTCTTTGCTTAATGGGAATTCCTTTACAAAGGAACATGGATAGCTCTGATTCTGTTTGAGCATTTTATATGCATAATCTTCGCCTTTTCTAAGAAGCTTAAGACAAATAGAAGCAGGAAGAACACTTGTTGCAGATTCAATAACTGTAGAAACACGTTCTGCATTGTTTGTCTGTTCTTCAATTTTTGCAATTGCATCTGGATCTTCAGAATCATATTTAAAGGTTTCTGCATGTGTCTTTACTACAGTCTGGCGGCCTTCAGAAGCACAAAGCTTTGAATATGCTCTGATTGCGGCACCTTCAGAAACGCATGTTTTTGGATTAACAATACCAAAATTAACAGGCTTACCGCTCCACTTTTCAAGAGCTTCCTGAATGAAAAGACAGTTACTCATACTTCCGACCATCAGGATTGTGTCGATATCTTTCCATGTAAGATTATTATCCTGCAGAAGGTTCTGACAATATGTTTTACACTGTTCTGTAAGCTGGTCTGTAATTTCGGCATACTTTTTTCTGGTAATTACTTCTTCAAGTTTAGCACCACCATATTCCATTACAATTGTTGTTTCATTTACATCAGGCTTTGATAACTCTTTTTTAGCTCTTTCTACATCAAGAGTAAGTTTACCATAAGTAATATCTTTTTCTGCGCCCTCTTCAAAAGCAAGATCAACATGATACTCACGGTCAAAACGATTAAGCATATAATCGAGCATGTAGTAGTCCCAGTCTGCTCCACCAAGCTTAGAGTCACCACCACAGCATTTTACATCAATCTTCTTTCCAGAGCTTCCAGTTGTAACATCTACGATTGTAATATCAAAGGTACCACCACCAAGGTCAAAAACAAAAATGCGTTCATTGTCTTTTTTTGACATTGTTCCATACTGCAAACAAGCGGCAGTTGGTTCCGGGATAACCTCTAAAACTTCAAGGCCGGCAAGCTCTCCGGCAAGACGAGTTGCTTCTTTTTCATTCTGTCCAAAATAAGCAGGACAAGTAATTACAGCCTTTGAAATTTCACAATCCAAGGCAGCCTGTGCATCCTGCTTTAATTGATTCAGAATCTTTGAAGAAACTTCTTCTGGAGAAAATGTTCTTCCCCAGTAAATATAAGGATGAAACTTTCTGTCGTATCTGTTGAAACGTACTTCTTCCTTAACCTTACCCATTTCTCGTTTTACAAGAGTAACAAGATTCTTAGGATCTGTAGAAGCCTTTTCTTTTGCACGTTTACCGATAATGTAATTATTTGGAATCGTATTAAAATACACTGCAGATGGAGTTATATATTCATTATCTCTGTTCTTTACAATTGTTGTGTTTCCGTTTTCATCAATTGCAGTAACACTGCAGTTTGTTGTACCTAAATCAATACCAAGTAATACACTCATTTCATTCCTCGTTTATTTTGTTTAGCCGTTGTTTTTTCTGATATATTTAATAATCATATCAATCTGTCTATCCTTTATTGGACTTAAAGGACAGCCAATTTCTTTTGCATAATCGTGAAGCTGTTTATCTTCAAGACTCTGTAAAAGATCATTAATTTCAATAGCCTTTGCAAGCTTTCTTACCTGCTCATCTGTAAGCGATTCTTTTTCTTCATCGAACTTACCCTTGTACCAGGCAATTCTAACCCAAGGCTCACAGAAATCAAGCAAGATAGATCTTACGTTCTGATCCATAAAGGTCATTTCTTCTTCTGTTGGATATTCGCCACCAGCAGAAGCATCGCTAGCAGAAACTGCTGTCTGAACTGGAGCAGCGGCTGAAGGAGCTGGACTGCTTGTAGAAACTGAAGCAGAAGCTGTAGATGTTGTTGATGTTGTAGAAGCAGCAGGTGCAGCCTTTGGAGTCTCTTTTGAAGCATCACTTGCAGAAGCATATTTTGGAACAGGAGCTGGATCATTCTCGTACTTAACAAGATTGAAGTACTGCTGGAATTCATCTTTATCCATCCAGAGCCAATCCTGGAAATATACGACAGAACCTAAAGTAAATTCACGTGGAATACTAAGCTGTTCCATTCCTACAGAATCAGCAAATCTTTCTTTTACCTTTTCTGCAAGCTGATCAATCTTTCTTTCTGGATTAAGCAATACTCTCTTTTCGCCAACCTTCTTTGAATCTGATTTGAAAGATTTATGAGTAAGCTGCTCTGTTCGTTTTTCCATGCTTCTAACAGCATCTTCAGCCCATGCACCAAACTCATCTGCAGTAGCACCAGAATAAACATTGTCCATTGCAGAAACAGTTTTGCTTTCAATAAATGAATCAAAGTGTCTGATGAACTCTGACGAATTAGTAATTTTCTGTCTGTTCTTACCTTCGGTCCAAGTCTTGAAGAACTCTTTTGCCTGTTCCTCAAGAGCAGATTTTTTAGCAGTACCAAAATGTTCACTTCTTATCTGATTGAGCAATTCTGAATATTCATCCTGCTCTTTCTGAGAAATAACATAATAGTATGAAGGCATATTTGAAATATAATTAATCTTCTGTTTAATTAATTCTCGCTTTGCAATCATAAGATCTTTCATTCTCTTTAATGCTGCAATCAATTCTTCACAATCACTTACAGGATTTCTAGAAGAAGTTGATTTGTCTTCCCACTGATCAAGGAAAGACTGTGCAAGATTTTTCTTAATATTTTCACGAAGATATTTTTCAAGAGGAAGACTCAAGATTATGCTTTCAATCAACTTTCTTCTGATTGGTACAAACAATGGAATCTTATAAATGAAGCTGTTCTGAATCTTTGTAATTTTTCTTTCGGCAGCTGCATAATCTGCATCCATTGACAAGTCTTCTGTGTCTTTAAGGATTTTCTTAAAGCTCTGCTCCCAATAGTTCAAGCGTTCTGCAAGCTTTTCTACATAAAGAATATATGTATTGATATTACCTGTAAGACGGTTGATATTGAAAAGCTGCTGATAACCACTTTCAAGGGTTTCAAGCATGTGATCAATCTGGAATCGTGTAAACTCTGTATATTTTGGAGTAAGCTCCTGAAGCTTAACTTCAATTTTGTCTTTACATGAATTAATGTAATCTGTAAAGTCTTCATTCTGCTTGCTCTGATAAACATCAAGAAGCTGAGACAAAGACTGTTTGTTTTCATTAATAAATAGGTTTACAGCACGATTAATTGGGAATTCCTTTTCCTGAGGAATATCAATTAAATCAAAGAACTTCTGCTGATAGTAATCAAGGTCAGTTCCCTTAATAGAATCAGCAAGAAGATATTCAGAAATCTGATCTTCGCGTGTGTACTTTAAGAAGTAATGCTGCAAATCTTCAAGACGAGAAATCTGAATCATAGAGAAGCATGAGAACAACTTTCCAGAGCTTCTGTCTCTTTCACCATGCTTTTCAAATTCGAGCTGTTCAAAGGTCTTAGAAAGATAGAACAACTCATAGAAGATTCTTTCGGCAAAGATTTGCGCTGTATCTCTGTTTACGGCTTCCTGATTTCCTGGTGTTACAATTACATAGTTTCTGTCAAAAGGACCTGTAGGACTACTGATTGAACCAAAATCGTGGCCGTTTGCATCTTTATAAGGAGGAATGTATTCATTTGCATAGTCAATGTCATTCATTCTCTTTAAGAAATTAAGGATTGATACCATTGAGCTGCTTTCGGCTTTTACGCTGGCACCATAAGCGTCTGCAAAAGTAAAGAAGCCCAATACATCCTTTTTCTTAATAGAGCCTGCTCTTTCAATTGTCCATGGCAAATAAGCAAAGTCTACAGCATATAAAGATGTTCCTTCATCATACAAGTCTCCAACAAAAATATATGAAAACTGTCCGTTGAACTTTCTTGCCTGACTATCTCTTACAAGCTCATCAATTTTTTCAGACAAATATGTGTAATTGAATGGTCCTTTTGTCTGGAATTCAATAGGGTACACATTTGTCTTTTTAAGAATCTCAGGTTTAATCTGATGTCTTCTTTCGTCAAGGAAGTTATTAAACAACTCAACGGTTTTGCTTCCGAAATCACCTAAACCAACAAGAATTACATCACGCTCTTCTATTTCCATAATTACATCCTTTGAGAATTTTTACAGATTACCAAAGACCACCATCTTTTGGCTTTTCAACAAGTTCAAGACCACAAAGTTCTCTTGAAATCTCATCGATAAGGTCGATATCTGCAGGAGCAATACCTGTTGGTGGATTTTTGTTCAATTCTTCAAAAGAAGCCTTGAGTTTTTCACCAAGATTCTTCTTCATTTCATCGTTAGCAAGAACTACATCCTTTACATACTTCATTTCATCAGAAAGCTGTTTGATTGCATTCTGATCTTCTGTTCTTGTGCTCTGGAAGCTCTTATAGATATCGGCTACGCTTTCACCAAGGTGCAAGCTAGGATTATCACGTCTGCCAGCATCAAGGTCTCTCTTAGTGATGAAATCAACAGAAAGAGGTTTGATAGTAAGACGGCCCAAAGCCAAAGCAAACATTACTGTCTTTCTGAATGGCTTCATGAGTACAAGTGGATCTTCTGAACGTTCTGTCAAATCTGTAAAGTCGATTGGACCAAACATGTGAAGTCTTTCTTCCTGAATTCCACGTGCATTATTTTCTTCTGCATTCTTGCGTTTCTGCTGTTCATAAAGTGGTTTACAATCATGAACTGCTGTAGAAACTGAATGTAAAGGATATCCTGCAACTGTTGTTACAATATTGATTTCTGCAGTTTCAGAAGTTGGAACAATAGCAAGGTTTGTACGACCGTTATCAAGAATTCTCTTCTTGAGACAGTTTGGATAGAATGGACAAGCATTATCTCCCTTGTATTTCTCTTCATCATCATCAACAGGACAACGTTTTCCAAGTCCATTAACACCCTTAATACCACGACAAGGTCTTGCTTCGTAAACATCTGGAATTGTAATAGCAAAGAAGGTTGAGCTGTCGAGGTTGAGACCAACCTGTGAAAGCTGTCCGCCATCAAGACCAAGATAAACGCTGGCATTGTTATAATAGTTACCATTAAGAAGAAGATTAAGTTTTTCTTCACTCTTCAACAACTTGTCTGTAATATTAATCTTACCGATTGGTTCCTTAAAGTATTCTTCTGTACTGCGGAGAATGCAGATAAGCATCTGAGAACGAATCAGATCTTTAAGGTTTTCGTATGCATCACCAAAGGCATTTTCTTTGTCTTTAAGAGTCTGAGAAAGAGTCTGGAAAATTAAATCCTCACCCTTTTCTGCGAGCAATGCTGCATATACGCCTTCAACATCATCCTTGTAATCGAACAAGATGTCACAAAGATAATTTGATTCATAATTCTTATTTTCAAAAAGATATTTCTGAACTTCTTCAAGGATAGCCTTGAATTCTGTAACTCCTCTCTGGAGTAACTGATTTTCAGCTTCAAGTTCAGAAAGAAGACCGTTGTATTTTACAATACCAAGTTCTTTGATACCTGTGAATAATTCATATACCCATTCTGCGATAAGGTTTTCGCGTTTAACGTTGAGATATGAAACACAAGCATTAAGAGTTTCTTCAAGATCATCACCAATCTTTTTCTTTGTAGAAAGAAGAGAATCTACAGTCTTTTCAAGATCATCAAGTTTACCCTTGAATTCTGTTTCTGCATCTTTAATACAATCTGCAGTTGAATCCTTCTGCTTTCTATATTTTTCTGCTGCATCTGTATAAATATCGAGCAAGTTCTTTGTAAACTTCTGGGCTCTTACAATTGAACCTCTTACAGCTCTTGGTTCATTGTTAACCTTATTTGCTTCATCCTTGCGCAAAGTAAGATCTACAAATTCAGCAATTCTCTTTGTAAGGGCATTAAGGAATTCTTCTCTAAGAGCACGAGCAGTAACAGAGTTCTGTGCTTTAAATTCTGTTACTTTCTTGTCCATCTGATCTTTCCATTCTCTTACCTTCTGAACGATTTCCTTCTTGTCGCATTCATCGCAGGCAGAAAGAATTTCTTCCTTCTGATTTTCAATGTATGCTGTAAAGGAATCGGCACCAGAATCGTCAGATGCGAATTTATCGAACTTATTCTGTAACAAATCTGTGTTAGGATTGAATTTTGTATCAATCATGAATCTTTCAACAAGATTTGAGATTTCCTGTGGATTGTATGAATCGTCAAGGATTTTCTCAAGATAAACATCAGCAAGCTTGTAAGCACAAATCTGAATTGCCATACGGCGTGGGAACATTACAGAGAAAGTACCCATAGAACGATAGTTATTTGGCTTCTGAAATTTCTGGAAAAGATATGTTGCATCAAGGTTCTTACGAATATTGTTATCCATTGACTGCCATTCCTGTGCAACTTCGTGACCTGTCAAAAGATAAATAAAGCGAGCAACCATTTCGCTGAATGCATTTGAAGAACTCAAAGAGAATCCAGCGCTGTTTGTTTTATCAAAAAGGAATGGGAAGTCGAATGGTCCGTTTTCTGCAGACTTTGAATAATCCCACTGCTTTGGTCCAATGTTTTTATATGCAGGAAAGAATCTTCTGTATTCATTCTGATATGTAAATGGATTCATAAAGTGATCCAATTCTACCAAAGATGCATAACAGTTAGGCTTGATGTTAGCATCACCCTGAATGCCTTCAAAAAGTGAAGCAAGACCAAGCATACCGTAAATATAAATACTTCTGTTTGAAATATGGCTTGCAACATTGCGAACAAGATAAGCCATATCAAGGAATGTTCCGGCACCAGTACCACCACAAATAGAACCACAAATAAATACGTTTGTGAACTTTGCAAGGTTTGATTCACCAATTCCGTTCTGCTTAGCAACATCTGTATCAACAGGGTTTCTAAGAAGCTGTTCAATTCTTGGTCTTAATGTATCGGCATTCCATGCAAAAGAGAAACGTCCGATTGGCTTACGCTGACCAGCACCCTTTTCAAGCTCAGAAGGAGTAAGATAATGCTTCTGAGAAAGTGGATACCATGCAGCAATATCTGGGAAATCCTTTAAATCAGGAACAATATTAAAATCTGCATGAAGAGAAAAAGTTTCTTTAGATCTATTTAATTCAAGTTCAGAAGGTTTGATAGTCTGAATAGTTGTATTAACAGAAGGTGCAGTAACGTCTGTATCTACACTCAAGAATCTCAAAAGTGGATAATCACCCATTCCTTTTGGAGAATTCTCTGCAATCATTTTTTTGAGTGCAAGAATAATACCCTTACCTGTACCACCTACACCGATTACTACTGTTGGTTGGAAAATTTTAGCCATAATATTTACCTCTCTTGTTTTTCCCTTTTAGTTATATTGATTGATTTCTTCAGAAATCTTCTTTCCAGAATTTTTATTTCGTCTGTCGAATTCAAAAAGCCATCTTCGCTCTTCAAGGTCATCATCTTTTTCTTTTGGATCTTTAAGCAAAAGAATGATAATAAGAACTAATACACAAAGAGCTGCAGCGCAGATTGAACCCAGAATAATAAAATATTTTGACAGTCTTTTTGTAATTGCTTTTGTACTAGCCGCAGCCAATTCAGGTAATTCAATACCCGAAATTGGAGAGAATGAAGTTGCATTCATAACCTTATTTGTAAACAACTTCATAGTCTTCATTTTTACAGCATTCTTTATTGCATTCTTACCATAAGGAGCAATTACATTTGGAATAACAGCACCTAATTCAGAATCATCAACATTCATAATTGGCTCTCCGTCAACCTGGAATGTTTTTAAAGCTGTCTGAATCTTGTCATAAAAAGGCTTGTTCTTAGCATATTTCACGCCATTATCGATTGCCTTATTTTTTACCTCTTCAAGCTCGGGTGACAAAGTAATCTGTCTGTCGGCAAGGAACTTATCAAATACATTTCCAAGCTCCTCATTTGTATGAGGCTCAAAGAGCTTACCTGTATCCTCAACAATTGTGTTCTGCAAGCCTCTCATTACATCTTCGATAGCAGTATCAACCTGAGTAATCATGAGTGGAATGAACAATACTGCTGCAATAATTGCAAGCATTGTGCCAACGCCCCATGCCATTACAGATTTCTTTGTTTCATAACCGCTTCGTGTACAAAGGAAGAATTTCCAGAACAAAAACAGAAGGACTGCAGTAACAACAACTACAATTGCCCAAATTATTAAACCCTGTAAAAGACCCATACGAAACTCCTATCTTGCCTTAGTAAACTTTATAGAAACTGTGCTTCCGTCTCTAAGAGTAATTTTGATGCTTGTTCCAAGCTTGTAATTAGAAAGATTACCCTGTTCGTTTTCGAATGAAGCACTGTCTAATTGATTGATTTTCCATGACTGCTTTCCGGTTCTTTCAAGGCTACCAATTACTGGAGCATAGTTTGAACCTTCCAATTTGAATGCAGCAGATGGTTTTGAACCAAAATCTTTCTTTGCATGATTTTTAATAGAAACAGTCTTTGATTTACCCTTTCCTACAACTTCCATCTTAACCTTAATTGGAGCATTAGCCTTAATAATCTTCATGATGATGATAATAAGGATTATAAGAATTACTATTGCTGCCGGTGGAATGATTTTTCCTAACAAAATCTGCTGTGGAGTTTTGAACTCAACATAGAACAAATATTCAGGAATCTCATCGTCAGAAGAACGGTTAGCAGTATTCAATTCTGTTTTAATATCAAGCTTGAGTTTTCCTTTTCCAGTGATATCCGGCAATGTAACATTAAGGCTTGAATCTCTCTGTGATTTTGGAGCAAACTCAATGTTTCCAGATTCTGGAACTAAATTAAAGCGGGTTGTTTTTCCAGTAGCATCTTCCTGGAAAGTTGCTGTAACGCTCTTGAATGTCATTACAACATTATTTCTCTGATAAGAGCTCTTCATTACCCAAGAAAGCTTATTTGATTTATTTGAAATAACTGTATATTTAGAATCCTTTGTACTCAAGGCTTTTCCGTCAAATTTAACATTGCTGAATGTAATGTTTCCCTTATCTTTTGGAGCAGGATCTGGAATGTTAGAAAGCCACAAGTCAAAAAGCATTCCAAACTGATCCATATCATTCAAGGTTTCATAACGATCTGGATAAGCACCTACACCCTGTGCGATCTTCTTAATATGTTCAAGTGGAACGCCTTCATTTTCAATTCCAAGGAACCACCAGTTTTCATATGAATTAAGAGTAGGATTCATTACTGGATCTTCAAAAATCTTTTCTGGTGTTGGACATACTACAGGAACCTTGCTGTTAGGACTTTCGTATATTTCACCATCTGTAATGAACAATACCAAAGGCTCGTACATATCGCCATTGTTTTCTTCATTAATCATATTTATATAGAAGAAAGCTTTCTTCATGGCTGCGCCAATATCTGTATTTAGGTTTGTAGGCATCCAGCTCTTAATCTGATGAAGATAATTCTGAATCTTTTCTTTATCGCTACTGAACTTTACGCCAAAAGAATCTGCTTTATCTGAGTTTGTAGCATCTCCAAGAGGAACAACTACACAATAGTCACCAGACTGAAGACGTTTTTCAACAATTTCTTCACAAAGTCCATCAATAATAGCGTCAAGCTGACCTTTAATACTCTGCGAAATATCAACAACAAGAACAATAATTCTTCCCTGCTGAACATTTACAGTTTCTTCTTCAGGTGCTACTACACTCTTACCCTTGTCTGCAGCAAACATAAATGAACTGCAGAACAAAGACAATAAAACTAATAATATAGAAATTTTCTTTACTGATTTCATACAAACCCTCTCTTATTTATCCTTAATACCTGTATTCAAAAGGTATCTTCTATTTGTATTCTTCATTAAATCTGGAAGAACTTTTCCGGCCATTATTGTAGAGAAGGTTGTTACAAGTCCTGTAAGACCAAGCAGGATATAAACTGCAATTGTAACAGAGAATCCAAAGAACAAAGAAAGGATAATTAAAACTTCAGGAACAATCATTACAACAAGGAAAACACCGTCATAAAGATGTCTGAAATAAGAATCTTCTTTAAGATATACGCCCATAACCTTTGTCATGAACATAAAAGAAACAACACTCATAACAACAAAAAGTACAGATTGAATAACAAGAATAGCAATTGCTACCTTGCCAATCTGACCTGTTATGCCTTTTAAGCTTCCGGTAAGATTTGCAACAACAGCTGCAACAGTTGAATCTCCCGAAACGATTCCCAAAAGTCCCATTTTAATCAACAGCATAAAAGGTGCACTTATAACCAGCATTATGCCGATATAAGCCAAAGCTGCCACTAAACCCATAAGGACAGATATTATCAAATTTTTCATCAAAAAAAACCTCGCTTACTTATAAGAATCTGATATATTTAATTGAGAATAATTGCAATGTAATGGCTAAAAGAAGTGTAAGAATATTTTATTACTACAAACGACCAGCAAAACTTTTTCTCCTCTCTTTTTTTTGCGTTCTAATATTATAACACGGTTTTGGGGCGTTGTAAATTATTAAATATTGGAAAAATCGGAAATCAAACTATAGTTCTTTTACCTTCGCACAGGCAGAACCGTTAAAGACAGAAATTCCATACCAGGAATCTGCAAGGAGAGGATCGCGAGCAATGTAATAAAAGCCGTTTGATGTATTTGCAAGAGGAGCAAAGCATCCTGTAGCATCATTTACGACAGAAGTGATTTGTTTTTTAGTACAATCATAGGTTATAAAAGAGATAACCCCGTCTACACTGGCAGGAAGAACAAGGATATTTGAAGTTTCGGCAGCAGCTTCATCGACCGATTGCTCGTTACAGGTAAATCCAAAACCAAAAAAGCATTCAAAGCCCGAAGGTAATTTAGAATCGCTTTTAAGATTTATGCAGTTTTGAGCCGAAGAACCTTCTGCATAGTCATCAAGTGTAAAATGATAAACAACAGGCTCTGCTGCTGCTTTTTCGCGCCCGCTTATAAATGCATAAACATTGCTGCCGGTATTCAAAAGTCGTAAAAAATCAGAGTTTTTAGCGGTAGTAAAGCATTTATGAATACCTTTTGAGGTTATATAAAAAACATTATGCTTTGTATCATCCTTTGTTCCGCCGCTTATACACACACCGTCTGTTGTAAAAAAGCAGTCAGACACAAAACAGTCAATAGCGCCATCCCAAACCTTTTTAAGACTGATTTTTTTATTGGCACGAGTGTATTTAATAGAATAAAGTGAAAAAGAAAAGCCTTTATTTTCAGAAAAGCTGTTTGTTTGCATTAAAATGTATTTTTTGTTTGCATAAGCAATTGATCCGCTCAGCTTTACCCTTGCGCTTACATATCCGGCAGAATCAATGTGATACAAATATTTACTTTTTTGATTCCATGCAAGAATATAACCTTCTTTTTTAGAAGCACAAACTGCCTTTTGCACAAATCCATCTGGAATTCCAGCGAAACCAAAGGCTTTTACTTCAAAAGGAATAAGTTCATCTACCGCAAAGGAATAAAGCTTTCCATCCTTTGCAAATGGAACACGCATATTTTGAGAATCAGAAGCGTTGGCAGGACATCCGCAAAAAGTAAACAGGCAAACTAAAAAAAATACCGCAAGTTTTGCACAACCTGCGGTATTTGCTCTGCCCTTTGCAAATACATTGGACAGATTATACATTAGTTCTCCCGAATCTTTTCGAATACTTTTGTAAAGTATGGAGAAAGCATAATTTCTTCTGCAAGAACGATGTTCGATTTTGCAGTAGCCATGTATTCATTAATTGCAGCCTTTTTCTTAGATGAACTATAGAAGTAGCGAACTGCATAGTAATCTTTTACGATTGTATAAAGACCAGAAGTTGTCCAGTCAATCTGGCTAGAGTTAGAGTCGATATCCCAGCCATATTTGTTGTAAACCCACCAAACTACCTTTGTACAATACCATGTGTAAGTATCGGCTTTTGTAACAACATTGAAGATGTTTACAGTATTCTTAAAGAAACCGTATTCCATATTTGTGTTGTTCATATCACAGTAGTAATCCATATATGCCTGAGCAGAATCAAGCTTTGATTTTGTCAATGAATATTTTGGATTAAGGACAGCAGCATTTACCTTTGTGCGCCACTGATATGCAGTTTCGTAACCTGCACCCTTGCTGATAGCTGTTTCAAGACAATATACGTTTTCGTTGTATGGATCGTATTTATCAAGATCAAGAACAGCAGCGTGATAGTAGCTTCCTGGAAGAGTTTTTGGAGAAACCCAATCAACAACAGTTCCTACAAGGTCATCAGTTCCACCAGAAACGTAAACAGCACCATCTTTATTAAATGGCATATTTGTTATAGCTGGATAACTGCTTGAACCTGAACTGCTGCTGCTTCCAGAACGAGCGGCACGAGCTTCAGCAAAACGAGCACCAGTTTCTGCCATGTCTGTACCGTACTTTGCATCAAAAGCTTTAAGAGCTTCAAGATCTCCTTCTTCGCCAAGCGATTCAAGTACAGCAGCAAAATCTGCATCAACTTCACTTTCCCAAGCATCAATATCTGCAGGTGCAACTCCAGACTTGATCACATCAATCTTGCTGCCAGAAACATCATAAGAAAGTTCCTTTGAACAGCCAACCAGTACAACTGCCAAAACAGTTAAAGCAAGAAGTAGTTTTTTCATTTTTTCCCCTTATTCTTAAATTGTACTATATTATCGGGAAAATGCAACAGAAACGTTTGCATTATCTGAAAACACTACTTTTACAAAAGCCGGAATCAATGTACAATTAATCATAAATATGAAATACAAACACCTGCTTTTTGATCTTGATAATACGCTTTATCCGGCTAGTTCGGATATGGATAAGGGGATTACCCGGCGGATGCTGGAGTGTGTGGCGGAATATTTTCATTGCGATATGCAGAAGGCTACTGAACTACGGGCTGAACGAATTATTCATTATTCTACTACGCTTGAGTGGCTCAGGGCTGAAGGGATGACTGATTTTGAAGGATTTTTGAGACATGTTCATCCTGATAATGAAGCGGATGAGCTTTTACCACAGCCTAGACTCAGGGATTTTTTATTGTCGCTGGAGTATCCAAAATCAATTCTTACAAATGCGCCGCATGAGCATTCAGACAGAGTTTTGGAAAAGCTTGGTGTTGCCGATTTATTTGATGCAGTAACAGATATCCGCGATGCCAATTTTTATGGAAAGCCCTACCCCGATTCATATTTTGCGGCACTTAAAAAAGCAGGTACTACAATAGAAGAAACTCTATTTCTTGATGATATGCAAAAGTACACCGACGGATGGGCTGCTCTTGGAGGCACTGCAATTTTAATAGGAACTCCAAACGGCAAACCTCTGGCTAATGATGCTCAGGCAATGATTAAAGCACGCCAGGCAAATACAACAGGAATAGCAGGAAAAACAATCCGTCTTGATTCAATTTATGAGCTTCCAAAGCTGTTAGAAAAATTAGAGGCTGAAAATTAATGAATCAGACGCTCCGCTTTACAACTGACAAAAAAATAAGACTCGATGAGTTTTTAAGACAGGAGCTCCCGGCACGAATAAATGAAGAGGTTTCTAATTCAAAAATCCGAAGATTGATTGTTGCAGGAGCAGTAAGCGTAAACAAAAGACAGACTGCACGCCCTTCGTTTGAACTGCGCGGAAAATCAGAAATCATAGTTGAACTTGACCTTGAAAAATTATTTTACGAAAAACAGCCCGATGACATTAAGTTTGAAGTTACGCCACAAGATGTGCTCTACGAAGATGAAAACTTGATTTTTATAAACAAACCCGCTTTTTTTCCTGTTGAACAGACAATTACTGGTAACCGCGACAATCTTCATGATGCTGTAGTCCAATATCTTTGGGCAAAAAATCCGGAACTTCGAAATCCGCCTTATGTTGGAATAATGCACCGTCTTGACCGTGAAACAAGCGGCATAATTTTATTTACAAAAACGCGTGCAATAAACAAGCAGATTTCTGAAATATTTCAATCGCATTCCCTTGTAAAAAAATACTTTGCAATTGTTCCTGATGACAGCCAGTTGAACGATGGAACTATACTAAAACCAGGAACACAATTTACAGTCGAAATGAACATAGGACGTATTTCTTCTAAAAGTCAGGCTGGCAAATGGGGCCCCGCAAAAGATGGACAATATTCAAAAACAGATTTCAAAGTATTGCGGAAAATCATTGTTGAAAACAAACCATGTCTGTTAATAGAATGCACACTTTACACTGGCCGCACTCACCAGATAAGAGTTCACTTAAGCAGCAAGGGTACTCCACTTTTAGGCGACACCCTTTATGGAGGCCAGGCTGCTAAACGAATTTATCTTCACTCATGTGAACTTTCATCTGAACTGTTTTCTGTAAAATCTGAATGTCCCTGGTAACCCTTCGACAGGCTCAGGGACCGCGAGTTATTTCTTCAACTTCTTAAACAGCTTTACTAAAAGCCCTACTTTTCCAAACAACAACCAGAAGAAGAAAGCCGCAATTGCAATAACAGGAATGCCAAAGATCACAATGTAGAACAGGATTTTCAAAAGGCCCCAGAAGAATGCAATTATGTTAGAAACAAATGTGTTCCATGAATCTTTAACATCAGGGAGGATTATTCCACCTTCGTCTTTGCCGTGTTCAAAACGCATGTCTATGTAAATTGTTGAATAGTCAATCTGATTCGAAAGTCTTTTAAAACGACTCTCTGTGCTTTCAATATCTTCTATTACAGAGTTGAGCTGTCGTTCAATTTCAAGAAGATCTTTTATATCCTTTGCCTGGCTTAAATAATTAGAAAGCTTGTCGCGAAGAATATATTTTGTTTCAAGCCGTGCTTTTATATCGTAATAGTTGTCGCTTACATCCTGACTATTTACACTGCGGTTTGTAACGCGTCCAAAGTTACCAGCCTGTGCCATTGCATCATCAAAACGATTAGATGGAACACGAACTGTAAAGCCGGCACCCATTTCCCAGGTGTTCGCATTTGTTACATATCCGCCAAGTGATTTTGCCCACTGAGCAATTTTATCTTCTGCATCAGAAACAGACTGAACTTCAAGCGAAACGTTTCCTGTGCGGATGAGTTTGCGTTCGAAAGTTGTATCTTGCGGCCCTTCGACAGGCTCAGGGACTACAGCACTTTGTGGGGCAATAGCAGCTTCTTCCACCATTTCATAATCTGCAGTATCAAACGAAACACTGTCGGCCATAGCAACGCTTTTCATTGCCAATTTAGCAGAACTGTTTGTACTGTAAACGCCTTTTGCACTGCCCTTTTCATTACAACTACAAATAAACAGCATACAAGCTGCAGCAACAGTTAAAGCAAAAGCTTTTGTGATTTTTACAAAATTAATTTTCATTCAACTACCTCATACGAAGGGCCTTCTTCATCCGCATAAATGCGGACCTTGCATTCTTCCATACAGACATTTTCGCAGAAAGCTGTAAGGTCTGTGGCCTCTTCACTTAATAAATCATCCGGATTATATGAGGTTACAACTGTACTTTCTTCACTTTCTCCCGCAAGCCGCGACATTGCACCATTCAAAGCAACAATATCCTTTACTAACGGAATAAGGGAATGCTGACCTTTTTCTTCATATTTTTGCTCAAGAAAGAGCATCTGCATTTTTTCAATTTCTTTATGAGTCACTTCTTCAGGGACAAAACCACTTTTATAGTCGCAGTTGTTACAGCGCTGCCATTCAGCAAAATCTGCAAAAAAGCGGGAAGCATAAATGCGCAAAGGCTTTAACACAGACAAAAACCATGGAACGGCACGTCCAGAGGTATAAAAGCTTCTGCACGAAAAAGCAACATCACGTGCATAGCGGATATCCTGTGCAGAAAAGAAACCTGTTACCTTTGCAGTTTTTTCTTCTTCGCTGTTCATTGTCTGTGCAAAATCTATATGATTAGGATACTGCTGAACTGCAAAATCAAGACGGTCTAAAAACAGTTTAAGGGAATCGCCTGGCACCTGGGCATATGTAAGCTGAAAGCCAAACACAAGACCAAAGTCATTAAGAAGCCGTGCCTTGGCAGAATAAAACTTTTTATCAAAAAGAATCTTACCGCCCTTTGACTGAACCTCAAGAGGAATATCAAAAGAACAGAAGATCTGCGTAGCTGCGGCTGCAACCTCGCGGTCTATAATAGAAGCATCGGCAAGAACAGAAACAAAAACGTCCGGTGCAAAGCGGGCAACAAGATTGATTATCTTAAGAAGCCGTTTCTTATCCTTTGCAACGGACGTATCGTGAATTGAAAACTCAGTTATGCCCTTTTGAGAAAGAGTTTCAATCTGAGCTTCCAATTCTGAAGATTTGAATTTATATTCAGTCATTAATATTGCCCTTCGACAGGCTCAGGGACCCCTAAAGGAGAGTAATTCCGCGTTTCTTGCAGTCGGCCTTAATTGCATCTGTCCACACGCTAACCTGTGTTTCGCCAATGTGGGCTTTGCGCAAAAGGAACATGCAAAGGCGAGACTGACCAATTCCGCCACCAAGAGTCTGTGTAAGATCGCCCTTCAAAAGCTTTGAATGGAATTCAAACTTACTTCTTTCTTTGCAGCCGCGTTCTTCAAGCTGAAGCTTAAGGCTTTCTGGACTAACGCGAATACCCATTGAAGAAAGCTCAAATGCGCTGTCTAAAACAGGGTTCCATACAAGGATATCTCCATTCAAACCACGGTGTCCGTCTCCGCATTCTGTAATCCAGTCATCATAGTCTGGGGCACGTCCATCATGAATAGTTCCATCAGGAAGCTTGCCGCCAATACCAGTAATGAAAACTGCTCCGTATTCCTTTGCTACCTTATCCTCGCGCTCTTTTGGAGTAAGCTTTGGATATTTCTTCTGCAAATCATCGGCATACAAAATCTTAATTTCTTTTGGAAGTATAGGCTTGATTGCAGGATAGCGGTCGTAAATAAAGAACTCAGTTCTCTGAATACAGCGGTAAACCTTCTTTACAATTTCGTGAAGGAAGAATACTGTGCGATCCTTTGGATCAATTGCCATTTCCCAGTCCCACTGATCTACATAAATAGAATGAATTGGATCAAGGTCTTCATCAGGGCGCAAGGCATTCATATCTGTATAAATACCAAAGCCTGGTTCAAGTCCCAAAGAAGTAATCTTAAGACGCTTCCATTTAGCAAGTGACTGAACAATTTCCATGCGGCTTTCGTTCAAGGACTTTACAGGAAAGCTTACAGGACGTTCAACACCGTTAAGGTCGTCATTAATTCCAGTTCCAGCTCCAACAAAAAGAGGAGCAGTTACACGATAAAGGTTGAGTTCTGTACTCAAAGCCAGCTGAAAAAAGTCTTTAATAGCAATAATCGCGTGTTCTGTTTCGCGTGTGCTAAGAATTGATTTATATTTTGATGGTAATTTAATCATTTTATTTTCTCCACGTCATCCCGAACTTGTTTCGGGATCTATTTATGCTCCAGCATAATTTATTAATGTAGTTACGTTACATGGTGCGAGCACAGACTGGTAATTTAATTCGGGAAGGCCGATCACTCCGAAGAAATCAGTAACTTCCCCGCCTCCCTGCTCAATCAGATTTTTGGCGGCTGCGAGCGTACCACCAGTTGCAATCAAATCATCAACAACTAAGAA
>JAEEGL010115060.1_pt1 | contig 24019 bp, 8 predicted proteins | sample 9134231 | NCBI WGS metagenome assembly JAEEGL01 (sample SAMN16246548, study PRJNA631951) | gut metagenome | biome: gut microbiome; feature: rumen; material: fiber-attached | host: Bos | place: Iran: Karaj | collected 2018-10
AGGGGATTTCGTGCACGACAATCTTGTCGTGGCTTTCGCCACCCTCTATTTCGGCCTTCGCCCTCATCACGATTCTTCCGCGCCCGGTCTCGTAAGCGTCCTTGACGCCCTGTATGCCATAGATGTAGGCACCTGTGGGGAAGTCAGGAGCGGGGATATACTTCATCAGTCCTTCGGTGTCGATGTCGGGATTGTCGATATAAGCGCAGCATCCGTCGATGACCTCGCCGAGGTTGTGGGTGGGAATGTTGGTAGCCATACCCACGGCGATGCCGTTGCTGCCATTGACCAGCAGGCCCGGGATCTGCGTAGGCAGCACGGTAGGCTCTTGCGATGAGTCGTCAAAGGTATTCTGGAAGTCGACGGTGTCCTTGTCGAGGTCGTCGAGCATCTCTTCGGAAATCTTCTCCAAACGTGCCTCGGTGTAACGCATGGCGGCAGGGCTGTCGCCGTCCATCGAACCGAAGTTACCTTGCGGGTCCACCAAAGGATAACGCAGCGACCACCACTGGGCCATACGCGCCAAAGTGTCATAGATGGCGGAGTCGCCGTGCGGGTGGTAGTTACCCATCACCTCACCCACAATCTTGGCGGATTTACGATAGGCGCCTCTCGACGTGACGCCCATGTTCTTCATGCCATACAGCACACGGCGTTGCACAGGTTTGAGGCCGTCACGCACGTCAGGAAGGGCACGCGAGACGATGACCGACATCGAATAGTCGATGTAAGCCGACTTCATCTGGTTCTCAAGGTTGACCTTGATAATTCTTTCCCCCGTGTTTTCAGGGATGTTATCTTCCTGGTTTTCAGGATTGATGATATTATTCTCGTCCATTTTTGGGTACTATTTTTCTCTAATGTTTAATAAGGGTGCAAAGATACGAAAAAAAAGCGATACAAATTCCAAAACCAAGCCAATTTCTTTAATTTTTAAGAAACTGACGCAAAGAGTGGCGCGGCTCGGTTTTTATTCGTACCTTTGCACTCTGCCCGAATCAGACAAGAGAAAAGCAGGGTGTTTTATTAAATTATTGAAAATTAACGAATTATTATTATATGGATGCTAAATTCTCTCCCCGCGTTCGTGCCATTTTGTCACTTAGCCATCAGGAGGCACAACGCCTTGGGAACCCATACGTCGGGTTGGAGCACCTTTTTTTGGGTATGTTGAAGGAAGGTGGCAGCAGCGCCATCAAGATTTTGGAGAACCTCAACCTGAACATCGAAGTTTTCTCGAAGAAACTGGAAGCCTCGGTGCGCACCGCCACTAGCAACACCAGCCAAGTGCTGGCCTTACCGCTGACCAAGCAGGCAGAGCGCGTGCTGAAGTTCACCTATATCATTGCCAAGGAGTTTCATTCGGAGATTGTCCGCTCCGAGCACCTTATGCTGGCTATCCTACACGAAAAGAACAACATCATCTCGCAAAACCTCGAATTCGAAGGCATCAACTACGATAACTTCAAGCAGGAGTTGCTGCGCTTTACGGCAGAAAACACCGACCCGCAGGATTCTGCCGAAGAATCGCAAGGCTATGCCTCCAATATCTTTGAGGATGACGACGAGGAAGACGATGATCTGATGAACGACATCCGGACGCAGCAGGAAAAGCCCAAGAAGACCAGCAACATCAAGAGCAAGACACCCGTGTTGGACAACTTTGGCCGCGACCTCACCAAGGCCGCCGAGGAGAATCGCCTTGACCCCATCGTGGGCCGCGAGCGTGAGTTAGAGCGCATCGCCCAAATCCTCAGCCGCCGCAAGAAAAACAACCCGATTTTGATTGGTGAGCCAGGCGTGGGCAAGTCGGCCATCGCCGAAGGCTTGGCCATCCGCATCGTGCAGCACCGTGTGCCGCGCACCTTATTCAATAAGCGCGTCGTTATGCTCGACATTGGCTCCATCGTGGCCGGCACCAAATACCGCGGCCAGTTCGAGGAACGTATCAAGGCCATCCTCAACGAGCTGGAAAACAATCGAGATATCATCCTCTTCGTCGACGAGATTCACACTTTGGTCGGCGCAGGCAACGCCAATGGCTCCTTGGATGCAAGCAACATGTTCAAGCCCGCCTTGGCGCGCGGCGAGTTGCAATGCATCGGCTCCACCACCCTTGACGAGTACCGCCAATACATCGAGAAAGACGGTGCCTTGGAGCGCCGTTTCCAAAAAATCCTCGTCGAGCCCACCACACCCGCCGAGACCATCGAAATCCTGAACAACATCAAACCGAGATACGAAGACCATCACTTGGTCACCTATACGCCAGAGGCTATCGAAGCCTGCGTGAAGCTCACCGACCGTTACCTCAGCGACCGTCATCTGCCCGACAAAGCCATCGATGCCTTGGACGAAGCAGGTGCACGCGTCCACATCAAGAACATCGACGTGCCGAGCGAAATCACCGAGCTGGAGAAACGCTTGGAAAAGGTGCGCAAGGACAAGAAAGCCGCCATCGCTGAGCAGAAGTTCGAGGAGGCGGGCATGTTCCGCAACGAGGAGGTGAAGATTATGGCCCAGCTTGAAGACGTCAAGAAGGCATGGGAGGACAATGCCGTTGCCCATCGCCAGCCCGTGACTGAGCAAAACGTTGCTGAGGTCGTCGCCATGATGACTGGCGTGCCCGTGCAGCGTATCGCAAAGAACGAAGGCGACCGTCTGATGCACATGGAGACCGAGTTGGCAGGCACCGTCATCGGTCAGGACGAGGCCATCAAGAAGGTGACCCGCGCCATCCGCCGCAACCGTGCCGGACTGAAAGACCCGAACAAGCCCATCGGCTCGTTCATCTTCCTCGGTCCAACGGGTGTCGGTAAGACCTATCTTGCCAAAGTACTGGCAAAGTTCCTCTTCGACAGCGAAGATGCCCTTATCCGCATCGATATGAGTGAATACATGGAGAAATTCGCCGTATCACGCCTCGTGGGAGCGCCTCCAGGATATGTGGGCTACGAAGAGGGCGGTCAACTCACCGAGAAAGTGCGCCGCAAGCCCTACTCCATCGTACTGCTTGACGAAATCGAAAAGGCCCACCCCGACGTATTCAACCTCTTGCTCCAAGTCCTCGACGACGGCCAGCTGACCGACAGCCTCGGTCGCAAGGTTGATTTCAAGAACACCATCATCATCATGACCTCCAACATTGGTTCGCGCCAGCTGAAGGACTTCGGTCAAGGTGTCGGCTTCGGCACGCAGGCCAAGCTCAACGCAAAGAATGAGTACTCGCAGAGCGTGATTGACAACGCCTTGAAACGCACTTTCGCGCCCGAGTTCCTCAACCGTGTCGACGACGTGGTGATGTTCAATGCCTTGGACAAACAGGACATCCACAAGATCATCGAGATTGAAATTCGTCAGGTGGTAAAGCGCGTCGAAGAGATGGGCTATAAGATCGAAATCACCGAAAAAGCCATGGACTTCCTCGCCGAGAAGGGTTGGGACGAACAGTATGGTGCCCGTCCGCTGAAGCGTGCCGTACAGAAGTATGTGGAAGACGTTTTGGCCGAGGCCATCATCTCTGCCAACCTCCACATCGGCGACACCATCAGCATTGACCTCGACGACAAAGGAGAAGAGACCATCGTCAACGTCATCCCCACAGAGAAGAAACTCCTTGAAGAAGCGCAAGTCTGATGAACTACGACTTCAAGAAACATATCAGCAGCAAAATCTTTAAGGTGATTGCATACGCCTCCAATGAGTTAGGCTATAAGACCTATGTCATCGGCGGTTATGTGCGCGACATCTTATTGCGCCGCCCATCGAACGACATCGATGTAGTCACCGTGGGCAGCGGCATCACTTTGGCCAAGAAGGTTGCCTCTCTCCTACCTGGCCACAAAGAAGCCAAATATTATGGCACTTTCGGCACGGCAATGATTCGCTTCGACGGAATGGAGGTTGAATTTGTGGGCGCAAGGAAAGAATCCTACGACCGCAACAGCCGCAAGCCTGTGGTGGAAAATGGCACTTTGGAAGACGACATCAGCCGCCGCGACTTCACCATCAATGCTATGGCACTGAGCCTCAACGCCGAGGACTTCGGTACACTCATTGACCTTTACAACGGTATGGGCGATATGGAGGAATTACTTTTGAGGACACCTTTGGATCCCGACATCACTTACTCCGATGACCCCTTGCGTATGATGCGTGCCGTGCGTTTTGCCTCACAACTGAAATTCTACATCGAGCCAGAGTCGTTCGAAGCCATCAAACGCAACGCCGAGCGCATCAAAATCGTCTCGATGGAACGTGTCACCGAGGAACTGAACAAAATCATCCTCTCGCCCAAGCCTTCCATCGGCTTCAAGCTATTGGATGAAAGTGGTTTGCTGAAACTCATTTTCCCGCAACTTTGCCAATTGAAAGGTGTGGAAGTCGTCCAAGGCCGAGGCCACAAGGACAACTTCCTACACACCTTGCAAGTGCTTGACCAGGTTGCCGAGAAGAGCGACGACCTCTGGCTGCGCTGGGCGGCATTGCTGCACGACATCGCCAAGCCCCAGACCAAGCGCTGGGAGGACGGCACGGGCTGGACCTTCCACGGCCACGAGTTCAAAGGCTCAAAGATGGTATCGAAAATCTTCGCTGCCATGAAGTTGCCATTGAACGAAAAAATGAAATATGTGGAGAAGCTCGTGCTCCTTCACCTTCGCCCCATCATTTTGGCCGAGGACATCGTCACCGACAGCGCCGTGAGAAGGCTTTTGTTTGACGCTGGCGACGACATCGACGACCTTATGCTGCTCTGCCATGCCGACATCACCTCAAAGAACGAGGAAAAAATCAAAAAATACCATCACAACTTCGAGATAGTGCAGGAAAAACTGAAAGAGATTGAGGCCAAAGACCACCTGCGCAACTGGCAGCCTCCCATCGACGGCATCGCCATTATGGAAACCTTTGGAATCCCTGAGGGACGCGAAGTGGGTGTTATCAAGAACGCCATCCGGGAAGCCATTCTCGACGGCATCATCGGGAACAATTTTGATGAGGCTTACGCCTTTATGAAAGAGGAAGGTCAAAAACTCGGTCTCAGCGTGGTGAAGGAAATCCAAGAGCCGATTGTTGTTGCTAACAATGGACCAGTGCCAAATAAACTATAAAGCTTATGACACGTTTTACGTCACTGCGAGGAACGAAGCGGTCCAGAAAAACCATTAATTCCTGGATTACTTCGTCGTTCCTCCTCGCAAATCACGATTCGGCGATGCGAAGCGAGTCAATGACTTAAAACGACACAGTTATTCTACCATGAAAACCCTCATCGTCATCGCCGGCCCCACAGCATCGGGAAAGACCGCCTTCTCCATCGAGTTGGCCAAGGCCTTGAATACCGTCATCCTCTCTGCCGACAGCCGTCAATTCTATAAGGAGATGAGTATTGGCACAGCCGCTCCCACCAAAGAGGAACTGAGCCAAGTCAAGCACTACTTCGTACACCACATCAGCATCGAGAACAAATATGACGTGGCCGACTATGAACGCGATGCCATACAATTATTGGACGAACTCTTCAAAACTCACGACGCTGTCATCATAACGGGTGGTTCCGGCCTTTTCATTGACGCGGTCTGCAACGGCATCGACGCCATACCAGATGTGCAGCCCGAAATCAGGGAAAAAGTGCAAAAACTGTTGGACGGAGACGGCCTGAATGCCTTGCAAGATGAAGTCCAGCGCCTCGACCCTGAGTATTTCGCTATCGTTGACCAACAGAATCCCCGCAGGTTGCAACGCGCATTGGAAGTCTGTTACCAAACAGGACAACCTTTCTCCTCTTTCCGCAGCGGCAACACCGTCAAGCGCGACTTCGACATCAAGAAATACGCCTTGCTTTGGGACCGCCAAGTTCTCATCGAGCGCATCGACAAACGTGTGGACATAATGATGAAGCAAGGGCTACTTGATGAAGCCAAGGCACTCTATCCCAGAAGGGATTTGAACGCACTCAACACCGTAGGCTACAAGGAACTCTTCGCTTATTTCGACGGGCAATGCACCCTAAAAGATGCTGTAGAGCAAATCAAAATCCACACGCGGCAGTACGCCAAGCGGCAGATGACATGGCTAAAAAAAGACAGCAGTTACAAATGGATTACTTCTGATGAAATATTGTCATTTTAGAAGCTCCATAGACCATTTCCGAAAAGCAAATCACTTCAGACAAGCAGATGAGCATATTTAGTTTACATATTGGGCATAAGACTACGTGACTGCTAGACGCGAGACTACGTGACATTGGTTTGTCTCGAAGTCCCATGTCCAGAAGTCATAGGATAATACAGTTTAGTTTTGAACAGTTACTTACTTGATTCTTTTACGAAAGAAAAATTAATACTGATACCCAGGGCGCACTGGCCGGACACAAGAACCATAACGGCGATTGCAACCATCCACATAGAAATAGCCCGTATTAAAGCAGAAGTATTTCGCATCATTTGAGCGAACCATATCTACCCAATTCGACCAGTAATAACCGCAAGTTCCAACATTGTTGAGATTACCATCGCTGCGGTAACCAGTAGCAGGAAGGAAGATACTATTGCCGTTCGAAGCAGTAAAAAGTCGCCCGTTGACACCATTACGGGTTGTCCAAGTATGGGTTGTGTTTTGATATAGTTCCTGCCACTCTTCCTTGGAGGGCGTATGCCAGTCAGAGCCCCAATTAGCTGAAGCGGCATCGTCCTCTGGCAGTAGGATGTACATAACATCAGAATAACCATTGTAACCATAGCTGGCATTGATACAATACTTGGTAAGGGTGGTATAGGTACCCATACAATACTGGTAAGTATTCCAGTTGTAAGTGCTCTTAGGTTGAGTCTCTCCCCAAGCGAAATAGTCACCATAGTCTTCCGGCGCATCGGCTCCCACATTGCAAGTTGCCCACATAATGCCACTCGGCAAGCCAAGATCCACGTACTCATGTACAGCAACGCCGTTAGCATCAGGGGTAGAGAAGCTCACCTCTTCGCCATAAACAAGACCAAATTCCGTAACGGCATACGAACGCACATAATAAGTAGTGTTGGGTTGCAAGCCCCAAAGCGTGCTACTGAAACTGCCTACACCCATATCATTGGAGATATGGTTACCGTTAATGTCGGGATTAGGAGACGTGCCCCAACACACCCCTCGCAAGAACACATGGCCATCATTTTGCAACATCACTGTTCCACCTGCCACCGCACTCACAGGGGTAACATTCGACGGTGCGTCAGTCACAAGCTCAACTGGGGACGGGTATGCAAAGACAAAACTAACCATTTCGGTACGTGTCGAGAAATACATATATCCACACCCCGGTTTAAATCGGTTGACGCCGCCTCTCCAAATGCCATTTAAGTAAAAGGAAGTACTCGTCTGCGACTTGATATGGTCGCCATCCACTGGCTCAAAATCGCCCAATGCGTCTTCTACATCCATCTCCCAAGTATAAGGATAGCAGATCCAATTCCAGCCAGGGTATAGGTCAACCGTCACTTCTTGAGCCTTCAAGCCCGAGCCAATCAACAGTAAGGCAAACAAACTCATTAAAAAAAACGTATTATTCTTCATAATGGCAAAAATTTAATCATATTAAGTATTTAGAATATCTTCTGATAAAAAGCAATTGTACTATTGGTATTCATATCCTTTCATAAACCAAAACTAAAGTTTTTATGTCTTAATCCCGTAATACCTCATCAACCCGTCGGCTGGTGCCTGTATAACCTCGCCCATCGTAAGTCCATAATTAGCTAGGCTTTCCTTCAAGAAATCCCTAAAAACGAAAGCCACTGAACCCACTAAGCATATTTTCATCGACTTACTTTGCTCAAAACAAAGGATAAAAGCCTCTACAAAAGCTTTGAAGCAAGCTTTCACCAATTCTTGAATATAAGGATGAGTTCGGTTTTTATCAGCGAACTGGGCAAAAGCGGCCACATATTTCGACGGCTGGCCTTTATGATAGACATTATCGAGAAAATCATCCAATTCCAGATTATAGGTGGCTTTGAACTCATACCTCAAGTCCTCTGGCATAAAGTGATAAAAATAAGCTCTCACCAACTCCTTACCAATGTGCATTCCACTGCCTTCATCACCAACTATATAACCCAATGAAACCGCTCTCTCAACAATGCTTTCCCCATCATAAACGCAAGCATTTGAACCTGTACCCAAAATGCAGGCAATACCTTTTTCATGACCCAACAATGCATGGCAAGCGGCCATCAGGTCATGGTTGACATCAATTTCAGCATTTGGAAAGTACTGCTGAAAAACATCTTTTATCAAACGACAATTCGGTCCATAACCACAACCTGTGCCGTAATAATGAACGGATTGGATGTCGTTTGGTCTACACACAAGATGATGTGTCTTTACATATTCAACCAAACTATAAAGACGTTGTCTTTCAGAATAATTTGGATTGAACCCTTCCGTCGTAAAACGCTGAAAAACAGCATTTCCATCATAGGCAATCCAATCCATTTTAGTCGAACCAACATCGAGAATAAGCTCCATAGGCAAAATATTATCGCGCAAAAATAGAGAAAATTACAATAAACCAAATGTTTTTTTTAGTTTTGCAGCCCATTTATGCTTCAAAAAGCTCAGCAAACACGAAGCTGCAACTGATGTTGAACCATTAAAAAAACTGCAATGAGAAAATGGCGCATTGAAGACTCCGAGGACCTTTACAACGTGAAAGGCTGGGGAGGTAGTTATTTTTCCATCAACGAAAAGGGCCATATGGTCGTGACCCCTAAGGAAGGCTGTGCATCAGTCGACCTGCCGGAACTTGTTGACGAACTGTCACTTAGGGACGTATCAGCCCCTATGCTGCTACGTTTCCCCGACATCCTCGACGATCGCATCAACAAGATTGACTCCTGCTTCAAGGAGGCTGCCAAGGAATACGAGTTCCATGGTCAGAATTTCGTGGTGATGCCCATCAAGGTGAACCAGATGCGCCCCGTGGTCGAAGAAATCGTCAGCCACGGCAAGAAGTGCAACATCGGTCTGGAGGCTGGCTCCAAGCCTGAGCTCCACGCCATCATCGCCCTCGGCACCGACTCCGACTCTCTCATCGTATGCAATGGCTATAAAGACGAGGAGTTCATAGAATTGGCCTTACTCGCTCAAAAGATGGGGCGAAAAATCATCATCGTCATCGAGAAACTCAATGAGCTGAAGGTTACGGCTAAAATTGCCAAACGTTTGAAAGTCACCCCCAACCTGGGTGTGCGCATCAAATTGGCCAGTTCCGGTGCTGGCAAATGGGAGGAATCGGGCGGCGACGGCAGCAAGTTCGGTCTCACCTCTTCCGAATTACTCGAAGCACTTGACTTCCTTGAAGAACATGATATGAAAGACTGCCTAAAGCTGGTGCATTACCACATCGGCAGCCAGGTCAGCAAGATCAAGAAAATCAACGTGGCCTTGCGTGAGGCGGCACAGTTCTACGTGCAACTCTACAAGATGGGTTACCATATCGAATATGTGGATATGGGCGGCGGCCTCGGCGTCGACTACGACGGTACCAGTTCCAGCAGCGCAAGCTCGGTCAACTACAGCATCCAAGAGTACGCCAACAACGCCATATACACCATCGTGGATGCCTGCGACAAGAATGAACTCCCCCACCCCAACGTCATCTGCGAGTCAGGCCGCGCCCTGACGGCACACCACTCTGTGCTCATCTTTGAAGTGCTAGAGAAGACCTCCTTACCCGAATGGGACGACGATGAAGAGCCTGAGGAAAACGACCACGAACTCATCAAGGAACTTTACGAATCGTGGGACGAGCTGACCAAGAGCTCTTCCTTGGAGATATGGCACGATGCCCAGGAAATCCGCGAGGAGGCACTCAACCTGTTCAGCCTCGGCCTGCTCGACCTCAAGTCGCGTGCCAAGATTGAACGTCTGTTCTGGAGCATCGCTCGTGAGGTGAACCACATCGCCAACAGTCTGAAGCGCGTGCCCGAGGACTTCACTTCCCTGCCGAAGCTCTTGGCCGACAAATCCTTCTGCAATTTCTCACTGTTCCAGTCGCTGCCCGACCTTTGGGCTATCGACCAGCTCTTCCCCATCATCCCCATCCAAAGACTTGACGAGAACCCGACCCACCTTGCCACCTTGCAGGACATCACCTGCGACAGCGACGGCAAAATCACCAACTTTGTCGCCAAGTCGACACAGCACACCATCCCGCTGCACGCCTTCGGCGAGAAAGAACATTATTATATAGGTGTGTTCCTTGTGGGTGCCTATCAAGAGATTTTGGGCGACCTCCACAACCTGTTTGGCGACACCAATGCAGTGCATATTTCTGTGGATGAAAAAGGGTATTATATCGACCAAGTCATCGATGGCGAGACCGTTGCCGATGTGTTGGAATATGTACAATACAGTCCGAAGAAACTTGTCCGCACGGTGGAGACCTGGGTCACCAAGTGCGTCAAAGAGGGCAAAATCACCGTTGAGGAAGGCAAGGAATTCTTGTCGAACTACCGGTCGGGATTGTATGGGTATACTTATTTGGAGTGAATCTTCAAACACCCAAAAAAACATAACAATGACCGCTTCCACACTGGATGGAGCGGTCATTGTTATGTCTACAAGCCATAGTCATCAAGCGAACATCTTGTCGATGACATCCTTGTACTTATTGGCGATGACTTTACGTTTAGCCTTCAGCGTAGGTGTCAACAAACCGTTTGCAATACTCCATTCGTCGGCAAGCAAGACGTGTTTCTTGATTTTCTCGGTCTCGCCCAAACCTTTGTTCAACTCATTGACTTCCTTGGCAAAGCGTTTCAACACATCAGGATTTTTAATCATCTCCTCATTGGTGGTGTAGGGAATCTTCTCCTCTGCACACCATGATTTCAAGTCAGCAAAGCTCGGTATGATAAGCGCACCTGCAAACTTTTGGTTTTCACCTACTACCAAAACCTGCTCAATCAGTTTAGAAGAGCTAAACTTGGCTTCAATGACATCGGGATTGATGTATTTACCGCCTGAGGTCTTGAAAAGACTCTTGATACGGCCTGTGATTTTCAGCTGATTGAATTGGTTAAACTCACCCATATCGCCCGTGTGGAACCAGCCATCTTCATCTATGACTTCCTTGGTCAGTTCAGGCTGCTTATAGTAGCCCATCATTACATTGTGTCCACGACAAATAATCTCGCCATTGTCCGCAATCTTCACTTCCACACCTGGCAGGGGCTGACCCACATACCCAACTTCACGGCCATGAGGGCTACGGTTACTAACGGCAAGCACAGGTGATGTTTCAGTCAAGCCATAACCTTCGAAAACCGGCATTTTAATAGCAGAGAAAAATCCCGCAATCTTTTGTGAAATGGCGGCTGCACCAGAGACTATGATGTCGAAGTTTTCCGCTCCAATGTTAGCCCTAATTTTGGAATAAACGAGTTTGTCGGCAATTCTCAGTTTCAAATCATAGAACCAATGACGACTTGAAGCTTCGATCTTGTATCGTTCACCGAGGTGCAAAGCCCAGAAGAAAATCGCCTTGGCAACACCTTTCTGTTTTTTGCCCGACTGATAAATTGCATCATAGAAACGTTCAAGTACTCTTGGCACAGCACACATCATTGTTGGATGAATGTCACGCATATCGTTGGCGATGGTAGCCAAACTCTCGGCGTAATAAATTGACATACCTCTGTATTGGTAGCAATATATCAGTGCCCTCTCGTAGGCATGGCAAACGGGCAGGAAACTGAATGCCTTATTGGAAGTGTCGCTGATGGTATAATGGAAGTTCTTGAACTGGTTCATCAAGTTGTGGTGCGAAAGCATCACGCCCTTAGGAGTGCCTGTAGTCCCTGATGTATAAATAATGGTCGCACACTCCATCTCATCAACCGAAGCTTTTCGAGCCGACAATTCTTCAGCATGTGGATGGTCCTTGCCAAGTTGAAGCATTTGGGCAAAATAAGGATATTTCTCGCGGTCAACCATAGTATAAACAAGCTTCACATTGGGTGCGTCAGGCAATATATTGGTCACCTTATTCATCACAGAAAGGCCATCGATGATGACCAATTTCGCATCGCAGTCGGCAAGGATGAAACGGTAATCTTCTTCACTGATGGTAGGATAAACCGGTACGGTAATGGCACCAATTTGACTGATGGCCATATCAAGCATATTCCATTCAGGACGATTGGTAAGAATCATGGCCACTTTGTCGCCTTTCTCGATACCCAGCTCAATCAAGGCATAACTCAACGTGTTAGCATATTCTATATAATCCTGAATGCTGTATTTCACCCATTCACCGTTCTTCTTTCCGGCTAGGGCTACTTTCTGATTTGGATATTTCTCAACATAATTGTCGAGAAGATCGAAAACTCTTTTGACTTCCATAGACAAATAATTTGCTCGTTTATATGGGGGCAAAATTATAAAAAATCCATTTATTACCACAATTTTTCAATAAAAAAGGAGGACGTACCCTATTTTGACACACCCTCCTTTTTATAACCAAAAGGTGGCATTTACTATTCTAGATTCTGCTTCTTCTTTCGCTTGCTCAACAGATAAGCGCAACTTAAGCCAATCATAAGAATTCCCCCTCCTCCTAAAGGGGTATATTCATCAAAATCAGAGCTTTGGAATGGAACGATAAGAGTATAATCCGGATACCCATTTTGACGTACACCTTCATACTCATCATCCATAATGAACACCTGTGCCTTCGTTGATGAGGTTCCTGCCATCATCAGAGCCACTAAAACAATCATGATTCTTTTTTTTATGTCTTTCATCACCTTTCCCTCCTTATCTGTTTACTATGATTTTCTGTATTTTCGTTTCTTGTCCGTTGGTCAATTGTAACAAATACATTCCGTATGACACATCTGGCAGGCTGATTCTGCTTTGTCCACCTGTCACCCGTTTTCTTGCAAGCACTCGGCCTTGAAGATCGATGAAATTGAGCTCTCCTTCGCCTGTAATGACCCATTGCGAACCATCATAGAAGGCAAAGGTTTGTTCCTTATCATCTACATTTTCATCCACATCAGTTACGCTAAAGGTGATGTAGAAACGCGAATGATAGTCGCTCTTGTGGCCTTCGAAAGTATAACTCTCATTCTCAATCATATCGTATCGCACGCCTGTTATATTATCGACAAGGTACAGATTATGGAAACAGCCATTGGCCGTATTCCATCTGATGGTAAACACGTCGTCTTCTTTGGCCTCAAACCACAATGGGACCCGCTCAGTGCCAACTTTGGTGAAGAGAGCGGCATAATGTGTGTCGTCGTGTTGGGCATAGATTTGTCCATTGCCCACACGCAGCTCTTTCATCTTCCGGGCTCCTCCCCATTCAGGACGATCAAACTCAATGACAGTCACATCGTTGCATCCCTTTTCGCTGTGTAAGTAGAGGTTGACCAGAGGATAATTGGGAGTCCGTTCGTCACGGAAATGTCCGTCGGCATCTTCTCTCAGTGAGGCTCGTGGAACTATCATGCTTTCACTAAAGTTGACATCCGAAGCCAATTCAGCCAACACATAAAAACCTTGGTGTGGATGCAAGTATTGGCCAGAATACTCACCTCCATCAGAACCACCAACAGGATAATAAATATAAGCGTTTTCATTAAACTTATCGGCATCATACACCACATAGAAGGAATTAAGGACATCGGTATTGTTCCGATAAAGCTCATTATAGTCGAGGTAGCCATGGTAAGGATTGCCAATGAGGTTCCAACCATTCAATCGTCCTCCTTGTTTCATCATAGTGAAACTCTTGTCACCCCTATTCAAATTGCCGTGGCTTTGCATAAATGTGGAGTCGCATATGGCCATCATATAGCCTTTGCCAACAATGAGCACCTCCTCATTCACATCGGGTGTCGCTCCGACCTGTGAAAGATAATCAAGGTGATCGTGATGATTGGTCGCAAGATTAATGTCAGTATGCCAATGATTCGGGCCATTACGTTTAAGGTTAATCCAATGGGTTGTGGGCTCATGCCAAGTGAAATAATCCATACCATAAGGATAACGTCCATATTCGTCGGTACCCGAAACGCAACCTTCCCCAAACTCGAACACATCTCCCACCTTGCTCGGGAAATAGCCGTCTTGCCATGTATCGTTATTGAATGTCGCATTTGGGTCAGTCTGACTCAAACTGTTCTCCCAACCATACATCCAATAGCGTGTGTTTTCGCCAAGCCAACTGAAATCCGTCGACAAATCTGTCCATGGATTGTTGTAATGATTATTCGGGTCGTAATCTGAATTATTATAGCTATTAATATTGTGGCCCTTGTAGTCGAACCCCAAAGGTGCGTTACTCAGCGGTGAGGAGAACATATGCCAATCTCTAGGTAACAATTGAGATTCCATATAATTGACACCAGGTGTCGACCATGCATTGGCAAACGAGTTATCGAAGCTAATGCCCACATAGGTGTTATCGAAGTTACCCAAGGAACCTACCTGCATAATGGAGGCATCTTCGTGGATGCTGACCTTGCGAGTCGAAACGGAAGCCGTTACTTTTTCAGTCACATCGCCATAGATATAAAGGTAATCTTCGTTGGTCAGCCGTTCCAACATTGAGTTAAGTTCGTTTTCGTCACGAATAGTGCCTGCGTATTGTATCACCACACCAGGCTGCTGACCATCGCTTGTGGCATAAGCACCCACCTGTGCTTTTCCGCCGTTATAGGTAGCGAGGCTACGAAAATCGCCATTCCCTACCTTGCCTTCATTCTCATTGCATAGCAGAAGCACGGGTAAGTCACCATTGATTTCAGCAATGGCTGGACGGCACCAACTGGAATAACGTTTTTCTCCGCTATTCACACCCTTCACCCAATTGTTCAGGAGACGGAACATAGGCACATTTTTATCACTAATAGTAACCGTGTTGTCATAGTACATATAGCCCAAATTGTCCGCATCCATAACCGGCCTATATTTGTAACAATCACTGACATTGATGTCGCTACCGCTACCGGTCACCCTCGTGAATGGATAGTTGTTTCCGTCGTATGCATAGGAATACTTAATCTTTCCACCATTATTCAATCCTGCCAACAAGGCAAAGTTGGCACTATTGAGACCTACATCTCCATCTTGTTGCAAATGCAGATAACAATTTTCCATATCAGCGCCATAATTGAGGCCAATCAATCCGCCGACAGTAACCGAAGCGTTGTTTGCCACATCAAACTTGACATTGGCGAAAGAGTTGTTGATCTTAGGCTTCCTAACGGCATCCCCTTGACCACCACCAATGGTATGGCCCACCAAACCGCCAATGGCGTAATACAAATTGGCATGTAAGATAGGCATAGCCATAGAAGAATGAATTTCACCATCCAACATATTGCCGACCAACCCGCCTGATGCGTTCTCGGAGTTCTCCTTGTCGGGGCTGTAGATGTCGACAGATGCCTCACTATTGGTAATCATAGCCGAACCACCCTCCATAGAGCCTACCAAGCCGCCAATGTTAGCCGCGCCAACAGGACGAATGTAGCCGCTGACGACAAAGGTACGGTCAAGGACACCATTATTCAAACTGCCAAACAAACCATAATTGCCACGCTCATAACGTCGGTCTCCTTCACCAATATAGGCGATATCCAAATGATCAATCAAATGACCACGTCCGTCATAAGTTCCTGCAAACTGTGACGCACCGGTCTTCTGTGCACCGATAGGTACCCAAACATACTGAATCAAATCGATGTCTTCCGTCTGTTCAATGGTAACTGTCGACAAACTGCTTGAAGGAACTTGGCGGTTGCTTCCGTTCACCAAACTGATAAGCCATGCCAAATCGTATGGCGAATCAATGTCATTGAAGGCAAATTCCGGCGGAGCGGCTCTCACCACATTGTTCCATGTCCAGCCAAAGAACAGAGTTCTGGTCGGGTCAAAGTGATTGATGTGCTGACTCAGATCCGTCAAAGGATAGGCATAATCAGGTATATTGGTGGAATAATACGTGTATTTTGGCAACTCGAAACTTTCGTTTGAGAAGAACCAGTTCAAGTCATCGTGGAAATTGTTGCGGTTCCATGCGCTTAAAGCTTGACTTTGCGTCAATGCCACGGCCACAGGCGAGAAGGTATTGTGGACATAATGGGAAGCAACGTTCCTAATGGGACTGGTAATGCCAATGCTCGTGCCCTCATCAAGGACCACATCGCCTATAATATTAAGGTGTTTGTCGAATGTGGGAAGATAGACATTACAATCAATGGCTTCGGCAAGGCCTGAACCCATTTGAAGGTTTTGCTTGTTTCCAATGACTCTCACCACATTTTCCACATTCACTATAGCCGTTGAATTCACATAGATGCCACCGCCGTGATACACATCTTCATTAGGATTATTATAATCAGGATTGGTATACCAGACATCAGCATTGGTGTTGTTGTAACCGCGTTCCAAGATGGTTCCGAACCTTGTCACGCCCGTTCCATTCATCGAAGAGCCTTTCAAAGTCAGTTCCGAACCCGAATGTGTCACAATCATTGGTTTTGAGACTTCTTCTTGGACGAATAGCGGAATCTCAAGCGTAGTCGGGTCTATTGGTGGGTCTGCAGTTGGGTAAGGTTCCAAATCTGGATCGGGATAATAAGTTCCCGGTATCAAGAAGTAGGTATCGTCACCTTGCTCATGGCCATACAATCCGTCCATCTGCACATTATCCAAAGCGATTGTTTCCCCATCTTGCACGATGAGCATAGCCCCGTAGTTGGCACCGGGACCATTTGCGTCAGGATACGTCAATCCTTGGTTGCTTGTCGTGAGGTCAAGTGAGCCATCACCCAAGTCATAATAAGATTCATTACCATACTGTCTTGACCAATTCAGCGGATGGCCGCCGGGATAGCGATACAATTTAAGAGGATATGTCTGCGTCTCACCTTCCACAACGACAGCACCACCTTGAAGCAAAGCCCCCTCGTCTTCTGCCGACAAGGCACCCACGACATAGATGATATCGTTTTGGTAATCATAATTGTATTGTGTAAGACTTTCATCCGTGAAAACCTCGGAACAGACACCTCCATAATTACCAGTCTGGGTACTTTGGTTATAGGTCACAGCACCCGAAACCGTCTTTTTGGGCATATCAGGATAAAGTCCCCAACCATCGGTTTTCGACATATCGTCTCTGCCCCAGCCTCTCGTGCCATCAACATACCAGCGGCGGCCTCTGAACTCACGGATCACCCATTCGCGGTAATCTATGCGGTCGCCCTTAAAGAACTGAAGCACGTTCGTATAAGGATGTTGATGCGTATTCGTAAATGAGTCACCTAGGTCGGTAAAGAAGTTATAAGACGTCTGGTAGCTCAAGAAGCCCCCATCACATGTATTGTCTGTGTTGCCTTCCGAAATCTTTGGACGGGCGTATGCAAAACTTTCTGTTCCCCAAGGCTGTAATGGGCTTCTCATACGGAAGAATCCCTCCAATTCACCATAGTATTGGCCCATATCAACCCATTTATCGTCTTGTTTTTCTTTTCGGTGATACCTCACCCAAAGTCTCGAATCACCCTTAAAGACCAACACATTCTCTTGGGAGAAGGTCAAAGCCGTTGGATTGTTGGAGCCAGTCAAATCGGAATAATAATACAGATGTGCATCTGACTCAGAATCGCCTTTGATACCAATCCATTCCCAATAACCCTCATTGTCAAGCATCGGATAGAAAGGCTTGTCATAAATGGAATAAGAAGCTTGTTTCAGATGCACACTGCGCACCTTGCGGATGGAATCCATATAGGCTGGAACGCTAGGAGAACCTAAGACAAAGCCACTCGCGTTGGCCATATACAAGGTAGAGTCGACTTTTAGCACCGAGTACAGGCGCATTCCAGAACTACTGATGTCGTTCATACCGCTGAAATTGACATTGGAATGGTCAATCACCAAGTTACCGCATCGTTGGATAGTCTTCAAGGTACGGGTGGCGTGAGACAACTCGGTATTGGCTCCGTCATCATCACGGTGACCGTAAGCCTTAAGCAGGATATGACGGCCCTCTGCACCCGACTCACAGTGGGTGCTGCTGCCAAACAAGCCTCCTGAGATGGTCATTTCGGTATTTGTTCCCTCATTCTGGGTGTCGTATCCCGTACCGTCAATATAGATGTTACTGTAACCGGACACGATGAAATCCGTCCATGTATTGGTGTTGGAGTTGTTGCCATAGTAGTCGGATCCGCCATATACCGAGTTTCCGATGACGAGCTTTGCCACTGTTGGGACAATACCCTCAGGATTATACTGAGGCTCATCCCCACCGCAATCCGTATAATAGAGATTGTATGCATTGTTAGGTGCCTTCAGAATGGCATCCTTGCCTATGTTGACACAAACAGAGCCATTCACCTTGCAGGAATAGCCTGCACCAAACACACTGCCGTCAATCAAGCCGCCATTAATATTGACAAAAGAAGTCCAATCCAAAGGATGATCCACATCACCATCCATCGAATTGCTGTTGCAGCCGTAGACATTACCAATGACATGGCCGCCACGCATATTTACTGTCTTCATACCCAGCTGCACACGACCTTCAGGGATTGCCTTGCTACCGCCAAACACATTCACCTTCACCAAACCACCGTTGATGTTGACCACTCGCTCCTCACCTACCAGACTCATATTACCTCCGCCATAGACACTATTAATGATATTGCCACCATTGATGTACACTCTCGTATGGCCTTTCACGAGACCTGCGGTTGGACTTGTCTCACCATTGGGATCAAGGTCGATGCCACGGCCACCGCCATAGACATTACCCTTGAACGGATCGCCTTCGGTAACACCAATAGTTCCACCATTTACGGTAACTTTCGTATTTTGGTTCACGTGGCCATCCTCGCCGCCACCGAACACACTGCCTTTGATGATTACTGCATCGCCATTAATCTTCACATCCGTATTGTGGGTGCAGCCCAATTCCTTGAATTCGGCACCAGCCATACCGCGCGAAGAGCCAAACACATTGCCATGCATTCTACCTTCGTCGTTTTGGTTACCAATTACGCCTCCCGATATGTTGATTTCTGCCAATCCTGTACCCACAACGGGAATGGGATCGCCGTTGTCGGCCAAAGCATATTGCGTGTTGCCATTTTCATCCAAGATGGGGTTACCTTCACCGTCAAGCAAGATCTCATACCGACCCACCGACGACATATTGCCACCACCATACACGTTACGACAAATCTTACCACCAGAAATAGTAACGTAAGTATTGCCGTAGACATGACCGGAAGTCAGGCAGTAACGCAATTTACCTTCTTCATCATAATATTGGTCCCAACCACGACCTCCACCATACACGTTTCCATGGAGTGAATTGCCGTCAGCGGTCAAATTATCGAGCTCAGCACCACCCACCTGTCCAGCCATAATGTTGACATGAGTGTTGTTGAGGATGTGACCGTCCTCTGAGCCTCCAAACACGGAACCCCTAATGAAAGGAATGTGACCATTCGCTTCAAAAATATTCACAGTAGTCTCTTTTGCATAGGCCATCTTTTCAGCTATGGAAGTGGGAGAAGGTGCCTCAACAATACCCTTGCAACCGCCATACACATTGCCACCGATATGATCGGGAATACCAGGGCCAGCCATACCGTGTCCGATTTCGCCGCCACTAATATTGACGGTAATATAGCCGTGGTCACCGCCTTCCTGCATAACACCATAATGTTCTTCGTCTTCCACAAGAGCAAAATAGAAACCTACCGAGCCACAACGTCCACCGCCATACACAGAGCCTAACATTGTACCGCCTGTGACATTGACTTCGATATTGCCACCTACGCTACCAGCAGTCAAGGCGATGGTGTTGCTGCCCAAGCCACCACCAAAAACGCTGCCATCATATCCCGTGTAACCGTAAGTGCCAATATGGCCGTTGGAAACATTCAAAAGGACATCGCCAAGCACATGGCCTTCCTCGCCTCCACCAAACACGCAACCGTAAATCCTACCGCCATTAATGTTGACAAAAGCCTTGTTAATATTAGTCCTCATATTGAAAGAGTAATCCAAGTTACCCTTACCTCCACCAAAAACATTGCCATATTGCACTGCAATGACTGAATCAACCGAACGTTCAACACCTACCGATCCTCCATTGATGGTGACGGTAGAGATGCCTGTGTCTTCTATAGGAACAATCAACCCGGTTTCGGTGGCCGTCGCTCCCACATTGCCATATTCTGAACCGCCATAAACACACCTAAGCACATGACCACCTTCAATGAGGACAGTAGAGTTGACTCCTACACTGCCAGCCTTTTCGTCTTCAAACAAGCCTCGACCGCCTCCAAACACATTACCCGAGCCTACATAAGGTACATTGTTTTCAGTAGCCACACCGATAGTGCCGTTATATACCACAACATTGGAATTGCCTCCAGTAGTGGCGACGTTACCACCGCCATAGACATTGCTCACCAATAAATCGTCATTACCGTCAACAGTGACCGTAGAGTTGCCGAACACAGGGCTTTCGTTGCCACCGCCAAAAGCCGCTCCGTCATAGAAAGTCTGTGAAATGTCGCCGTCCAACACCTCACGGGTGCCATAAATCTTGGTGGCACCATTGACGTTCAGTATGGTATTACCCGTAACGACACCAAGGTCAACGATTTCTTTATTCGTATAGCAATACCATTTACCGTCTGCATCCTGGAATGTAGGATGATTGGTGTTTACACCCGTCACGCCTTCAGGTATTTCATGAGTCCAGGTATAATAAATATCATTGCCTGAGGCATCTTTTTTATAGGGCATCTCATCCAATGCCATATCCCCATTATACAAGACTCCCGTGAAGTCACGATATGGGAAAACAGGATGTTCCTTATCATAAATGCGAAAACTTGGGATAGCCGCTGAAAAGCCACCGCCATAAGCCGACCCATAGATGACTGTGTTGCCTTGCAAGGTTGACTCAACATTTCCTTTCACTCGCCCCAAATTGCCTCCTCCATAAAAATCCTGAAGTACGGTGCAGTCAGTCAAAACATTGGTCACATCGCCAGTTTCAGTAATACCGAAATCAACCCAGTGGAAATAAGTGCGCAGTGTCGGTTTGGACTGAAGACCGTTGGATTCGTTAAAAACCTCAAATTCAAACAAAGCGTCATAACCCTTTTGTGAATCATAGCGCGGGGTCAAGCCTGCAATTGTATTCAAGGGATTGAATACTCCGAAACCAAACTGAGCCCAACCTTCAGGAGTTGGGGCTGGTAATTCCCAACTATTACCATCGGTATGTTGGTCACGATAATAATTCGTTCCGCCATTGCCACCACCATAAAACTGTCCGAATATCGTCCCTGTAGCATAAGTAGTCACCGTTTTACCCACAGCCATTGTCCCTACCCTGGGACCACCGCAATATTTGCCCACAATGCTGTTGTCGATGGTTACATCTATACTGCCACCTACTGGACAAGCAGCATTGATGCCACCTCCATAAAACTCTCCAATAATTGAATGGTCGATTTTAAAAGTGACATCACCTCTGATTTTGTCGTAACCCGCACCACACATCGAGCCAAACTTGCCTCCGTTGGTGTAACAATGAGGATTGCCTTGGTTTACTGTTGGGGTGATGTCAGGGCGATAAATTCCTGAAAGATAGAACTCAGGATATTCACCGCCAATGCAGTTGACTGCACATAGACGTATCTTGGCAGAGTTATTGCGATTGGTATGGGAACCTGGGGTGAAACGTTTCATCCTGAAATGGCCACCCATAATGAAATAGCTGGTCTTATTGGATTCTCCATTGTTACTGGTTGAACCATAACGAACCACAATCTGCTCGAAATGGCCTCCATTAAGGATAACAGGGGCCTCGACTTTGCCCACATTGGCATCATATTCAAACTGTGTAGTATGCATACAAGCAGTCTCTGTGATTTCGAAATGACCTTGAGGAACAAAAATACCCAAAGAATAGGCCAAGTGGTTATGGCGGATGGCAAGGCCTAAATCAGGTATCGACAAAAAGTCGAATCGGATAGGTTGAATAGGAGGACGAGACAAATCACCTCTCATTTGAAGCTGGAAACAAAAATCGGGCTCGTTGTCGAAATCGAAATCTGCACTCATAATGGTGAAAGGGTGCCTTTTCCCATCAAGGTCGGTACCCACTTTTTCATTTCTATTCTTCACTTGGAGATTGCCAACCAACACCAAAGCTTGGTCATAGACCGTCGGGCAGGAAGATTCTTCATCAAGACCTCGAATAGCTGCCTGCAAATTGGTGAATACAGGCTGTCCCTGGAAGGTTCCCGGCAGACTGCCTGCTGGAGAGAACCCCGTACCTGCAACAGCATTTTTATTCGTCACATTCACACGATCAACGCTATTGTCAGCATTACGAATATAGAAAGCCCTGCCCCAATAGGCCTCGATAGTAATTGCCTTAACGTCTTCCGGCACATAGTAATAACCACCTTGGGCAAACACGCGGCCACTCACTTCATAAAGATCTTTATTAGTGCAGTAGCGATCTGCGAAATTGTAACCGCTTTCCCAATCGGCAACAAAAGTGCCGGGAGTGCCCCCTGACACCGAGGTCACTTTCCAGCCTGTCACCACTTTGTCCGTATAGTTGTTGCCATATTTAGCCGCATGGGTAGTAGCTGTGGGGTCGCCAAACTGCTCATTGTAATAAGGCAACTGCACTTTGGCATAACCATAGTCGTTGTGCAGCGTGTCCATGTCAAGTATGGGAAGGTATAAAATCTGGTCAGGGGCACTATTATTGTTCGAACCCGCCTTCACCGTCACAACAAGCGTTCCCAACTCCTTGCCTTGGTAACCATTGGCAGCTTCACGGTTAACCCAACATTGGTTTGCATCGTCCCACACTTTGTCAGGGTCAGGATTGATAACTGACGGATACTTGTCCCATTTCTTAAGGATGGGATAGGGCGCAATGCTTGGATCAAGCACCCACTTGGCAATCAAGTCCAAATCCTCATCACTTTGTTCACCACCTTTCTTTTCAGTGACCCACCATGTGCAAAGGCGACGGTTGCTGTTGAGAATGTTACGATAATACTCAAAACGAGTCAAATATTTCTCCTCGACAGGCCATGACCTCAAATACTGCCCAATATCAGTGTAAGCATCATCAAATGTCGCAGAAGCAAGGAAATAGTCATAAAGATTGATGGCAAAGTCGCCCGAATTGTCAATGATTTTATTTCCGAAAACAGGATACTTCTTCGTTCCTCCAAAAATATCACCATAGAACATATTGTTTACAACCCCAGAACGCAGAGCGCTATTGGGTTGTCCATAATTCCTGGTCGTAGAGCCATAACTATTGTTTCCAACGATTCCAGCAGCAAACTCACCTGCATTGGTGATATTTGCAAAACTGTAACAATTAATAACACAAGTAGGCCTTGGTTCCTGCATATATTGCCCCGAAACCACATACAACAATCCAACGATGCCGCCCGTGTCGCCCGTACCGCCCACTTCGCCGCTGAGGATGCCACAATTATAAATGCAAGCACCGCCTTTGATTTGACAAGCAATGGCACCAGTATTGCCCTCATGCCCTGAAATGCTCACTTCGGAGAGAATGACATTGCGCACCACACCACCGTCAACCACATCGAACAAGGGATGGTCAAGGCCAGAAATGGTCTGAAAGTCACCGTCCATCGTACCAGAAAAAGTATTGATAGGTTCTGACGAGGGCGTAAAGTCTTCCTTCAACAAATAAAAGCCAGTCATATCGGTGATTTCGTCTCCCGAACTGACACGCTTGAACAATGCAATGTCGGAATCCGATACGCCGCTTTTCACCGCCACGGCCTGGATCACATCAGTAGTCACCGTGATAGGGCCATTGTACTCAGGACTGCTTGCCGTTGGGGTACTGCCATCAGTGGTGTAATGAATGGTGGCGCCTTCCATGCCACAAGTCAACACGACTTTA
>JAEEGL013014127.1_pt1 | contig 24017 bp, 26 predicted proteins | sample 9134231 | NCBI WGS metagenome assembly JAEEGL01 (sample SAMN16246548, study PRJNA631951) | gut metagenome | biome: gut microbiome; feature: rumen; material: fiber-attached | host: Bos | place: Iran: Karaj | collected 2018-10
CGAGGAAGGCATCGAGAAGACCATCCGCTGGTACCTCGACAACCAGGCCTGGCTGGACAACGTCACCAGCGGGGATTACCAGAAGTATTATGAAACCATGTATAATAACCGATAACCAATCATGAAAGGAATTGTTCTCGCCGGAGGATCTGGCACAAGACTTTACCCTATCACAAAAGGAGTCAGCAAACAGTTGCTGCCAATTTATGACAAGCCAATGATTTATTACCCCATCAGTGCACTTATGCTTGCTGGTATTAAGGAGATTCTAATCATTTCTACTCCATACGACCTTCCTTGTTTTAAGCGTCTATTGGGAGATGGCTCTGACTTCGGTGTGAAATTTGAGTATGCTGAACAACCGAGCCCGGATGGACTGGCACAAGCCTTTATAATTGGGGATAAGTTTATTGGTGACGACTCAGTTTGCCTTGTGCTAGGTGATAACATTTTCCATGGTGCAGGCTTCACTTATCTTCTTAACGAGGCCGTAAGAACTGCGGAAGAAGAGAAAAAGGCAACAATTTTCGGCTATTGGGTTTCCGATCCCGAACGCTATGGCGTAGCTGAATTTGACAACCAAGGAAATTGCTTGAGCATTGAAGAGAAACCCAAAGAACCCAAGAGCAATTATGCTGTAGTAGGTCTCTACTTTTATCCAAATAAAGTTATCAATGTCGCAAAGAATATCAAACCATCAGCTCGTGGTGAGCTCGAAATCACCACTGTGAATCAGTGGTTCCTTCGTGATAATGAGCTAAAAGTTCAGACTCTTGGTCGTGGGTTCGCATGGCTAGATACTGGTACTCACGACTCTCTCGCTGAAGCCACAGCCTATGTTGAGACCATAGAGAAACGCCAGGGCCTAAAGGTTGCGTGTCTTGAAGGAATCGCTCTTCGAAAAGGATGGATTTCTACAGCTCATCTCCGTGAAATAGCAAAGCCTATGCAGAAAAATCAATATGGCCAATACCTTTTGCGCATCGCCACTGAGGTAGAGAAGAATGGGATGAGAAACGCAGACGAATTCTGATTATGGAAGTAATCAAAACATCAATAGAAGGCGTGGTTATCATTGAGCCACGTATATTTAATGATCAAAGAGGTTATTTTTATGAGTCATTCTCACAAAAAGAGTTTGAAGAGAAAGTCCGTCCTATTCGGTTCGTTCAGGATAATGAGAGTCTGTCTTGTTATGGAGTAATGAGGGGACTTCATTTCCAAGCACCGCCATTCACGCAAAGCAAACTGGTTCGAGTTGTGACAGGATCCGTTTTGGATGTGGCTATAGATATCCGTAAGGGAAGCCCAACCTATATGCAGCACGTGGCAGTCGAGCTTTCCGAGGAGAACAAGAAACAGTTTTTCATACCTCGTGGTTTCGCTCATGGGTTTGTCGTATTGAGTGATATTGCAGTTTTCCAGTATAAGTGTGATAATTTTTATGCGCCGCATGCAGACGGAGGTATATCCATTTTAGATACCAGCTTTGGTATAGACTGGAAAATCCCTATTGATAAGGCTATTTTGAGCGAAAAGGACACAAAGCATCCTCTATTCAATGATTTTGAATCTCCTTTTGATTATCACGTTAATCTTTACCCCGAATTCGAATAATATGAATATTCTTATAACCGGAGCCAATGGTCAGCTGGGTAACGAAATGCGTATCATTGCTTCACGCTATTCAAAAAGACATGAGATATCTAATCGTTTTTTTTTCACAGACGTTAATGATGCTTCAGAAGAATCTATAGCTATGCTATATAAACTAGCGGGCGATGATGTGGATATAAACACCACGAATCTTGACATTACTGACATTAATTCCATACGAGCAATCGTAAAGGAAAACAATATCAATGTAATTGTTAACTGCGCTGCATATACAAATGTGGATGCCGCAGAGGACCACTATGGCCTAGCAGAGCTTCTCAATGCTGAAGCTCCCGCGTCTCTGGCGACCGTGATGAAAGAGGTCAATGGTCTCCTCGTGCATATAAGTTCAGACTACGTCTTCGGTAAAGACCCATACAATACTCCATGTAAAGAGAATCAGAAAGGAACACCAACTGGGGTGTATGGGTTGACTAAACTCCATGGAGAAGAGAATATCAAGTCTTCTGGGTGTGGTTATGTGATTATCCGTACTGCTTGGCTATACAGTGAATTTGGTAAAAATTTCGTAAAGACTATGATGAATCTAACTGCGGCTAAACCACAACTCAATGTGGTTTTTGATCAGGTCGGTACTCCAACATATGCTTTTGATTTAGCAACTGTTATTGACGTCGTTCTAAGTGATTATGCTTCCGTCATTGCCAATTTGAGCGGGAATCCTTACCCCAAAACAGGTATCTACCATTTTTCAAATGAAGGTGTCTGTAGTTGGTATGATTTTACAAAAATGATTGCAGAGTATTCTGGAAATCTTAACTGTGATATTACACCCTGCCATAGTGATGAGTTTCCGAGTAAAGTAAGCCGTCCTTCCTTTAGTGTCCTTGACAAATCTAAAATCAAAAGAGTTTTCAAGATAACCGTTCCTTACTGGATAGATAGTTTAAGATTGTGCATATCAAGGATGAGTAATTATGATTCGGAATAAACAAGATTTAAGAGAGTATAATGCTGCAGATTATGTGGCCAATAAGTTCTCACGGCTATCACCATTTTACGATATCAGATATAAGTTTCTTCGTGTATTGAGGAAAGTTGAATTTCTTCAAAATTGCAAATCTCGCCACAGTATTAGATATGCCTACTATTTTTTAAAATTGTATAGGCTTAGTGTTTTGTCTGGTCTAACAATCCCTCCTAATGTTTTTGGCAAAGGATTGTATATCCCACATTATGGATCTATCGTTGTCAATGGTAGTGCAAGGTTCGGTGACTACTGCATAATTCAGAATGGTGTTAATATTTCCGCTGGAGTGATTGGAGGGGAGCATATATATCTTGGTGCCGGCTGCAAGGTTTTAACTAATGTGCATATAGCTGATAATGTTATTATTGGAGCTAATGCTGTATTAGTTGACAATGTACAAGAAGTAAATATCGTCGTTGCGGGAATTCCTGCTAAAAGAATCTCAAATAAGGGGATGGCCAGTTCTCGTGATTATATCTAATATGGCGATGTTTGTCTTTTCAGAAAAAGGCGAAAAGATATGTACCAATATCGCATATTTCAATTATATCTTCGACATTGTTTTTCCTCCATTATCTTCCAGGCGACATAAATGCATTAATTGTAGATAAAGGAGTATTCCATTTCTCATGCCATTAATGGATAGATATTCACATTATTTTCATTGACAAAGACTTCTCTCATTCTATATTGAGTTGTCTTAAAGCATTTTTCGATTAAGATTATGAATACAGATTTATGGAGTAATATTTATCTGGTCCTTTATATAATAGCGTGGATTTTCATGTTCATACATCAACGAAGAATCACGAAGGGATCTGGTCCATGTACAATGATAATGGCATCGTATATTGTATGGAGCATACTTTCATTATTACTTTATAATAGTAGTTGGTTTGCTGGTGCTTATAGTCAGTTGTCTTTCTTTCCTTTTGTCTATTTATTTTTAATGCTATTGATTGCTATATGGCCTGGAATCCAATATGAACGAGCTCTCGTTACTTCTATTCAAAAGCCTAATAAGATTCTACTATATATTTTTTTTATAATATATGGGATTTGTTCGATAATAGTGTTGATTGTTTCCCTTCCACATCTTACGGACGGGATTGTTCAATTGCTTACTAATTCAGATGCTGGTCAGATTATGTATGAAGAAGCGAATGCAGCTGATTCACACTCTGATTTAAGTAGCCAAAACGTTACGTCAGGATTCCTTTCTATTTTTAATACAATTCATGCTCTTTTCCGAGATTCGTCCATCTTTTTTCTATTCTATTATTTGACATTAAAGAATAGGAAAAACAGTATCGTCTTTTTTCTAATTGTAATCCTAGTTTCAGACTTGTTGATTTCCTTAGCAGGAGGGGGAAGAACATCATTTGTTATGATTCTTTTGACCATCTTGGTTGCCTTTTTTCTTTTTAAGGATTTCTTAGACGAAAAAATCAGAAAGAGTGTCAGATTGATTGGAATTGTTTTGATCTTCTTAGTCTCCATCCCATTTATGGCACTAACAATAAGCCGATGGAGTGATAGTTCGGCAAATGGAGGAGCTGTTGGAGGCTTATTAAGTTATGCCGGGCAAGCTACTTTAAATTTTAACGAGTATTGCCTAGATGCAAATGGCACACGCGAAGGTAGCCGAACAGCCGGTTATTTTAAGTATTTGTTGGGTTTGAGTGAAAGACAAAATGTCCGATCTGTCCGCAATACTTATTTTTATATGAAATTAGATGACACCTACTTCAGCACTTTTGTAGGAGATTTTGTATTGGATTATGGTCCCATTTTAGCCGCTCTAATTTTTGTTTTGTTTTCCTTCTTTTTTTCCAAATTGACAAAACCATTGAACAGAAAGATGCCTTTCCATAGACTTTTGGCTTTGTTTTTTGCCTTATCTGTATGTGGGCAAGGAGGCATGTATCTATTTAATTATTCTTTTGGTAACAATCTTGTTATTTTGGCATATTTATTCCTATATGTGGTTTTTTATCTAGATTACCTTTCTCAAAATCAGAATAAGAACCATTCTTATATTGAAAAATCATAACATCTCGACCGAATATAGTATTGATGAGTGATCTATCTAATAATAAAAGGATAGCCAAAAATACGATATATCTATATATCAGAATGTTCGTCACCCTTATTGTCGCGTTATATACGACGCGGGTGGTTTTAAGGGTACTAGGTGAGTCTGATTATGGATTATACAATGTAACCGCAGGCATTCTCGCTATGTTTGCAATGTTCAATGGTGCGTTGACAGTAGGAACTCAACGTTTCTTGAATTTTGCAATGGGAGAGCAAGATTTCGAGAAATTGAAGAGAACATTTTCGATTGCGTTCGGCATACATGTTTTTATCGCTGTTCTTTGCCTGTTTGTAGGTGAGACTTTAGGTCTCTGGTTTGTCCTAACACAACTGAATATTCCTGAAGGACGGGAGGTCGCAGCCTTTTGGGTTTTCCAGTTTTCCTTGATCGCCTTCCTTATTAGTCTGATACAGTTGCCATTCCAGTCATGCATCATTGCTCACGAAGAGATGAACATATATGCCATCATGAGCATTTACGAGGTGATAATGAATCTATTGGCTGTTTTTTTAATCCAATGTATTGATGTAGACAAACTCATTTTGTATGCATTGTTGATTCTAATAATACGAGTTTCAATAGCCTTAGTTTATAATATATACTGTCGGAGAAAGTTTTCGGAATGCTCATTCAGAATTGTACGGGATAAGGCATTGACTAAAGAAATGTTAGCGTATAGCGGATGGAATCTCCTAGGAGGGACAATGTCTCCCATTACAAATCAAGGGGTTAATATTTTGCTTAATATCTTCTGTGGGACAGTCGTGAATGCTGCTCGAGGAATTTCTGTTTCTGTGAATGCCCATCTTGTGGCTTTTGTGAACAACTTTCAGATGGCTGCCAATCCGCAAATAGTTAAATTATATGCAGAAAAGCAACTAGACAAGTTCTTTCATCTGATTATTAATAATGGACGAATTGCCTCTTATTTATTCTTATTCGTTGCGGTTCCCTTCTATATCGAAGTCGAATTTGTTTTAAAACTGTGGCTTGGAACATTTCCGGAATATACTCCCGTATTTATTCAAATCATTTTAATTCAATCTTATTTCGCCGTATTAAACAAACCTATAAATATGTCAGTGCATGCTACAGGGGAAATTAAGTATCTAAATATTGCTAATGCCTGCTGCGTGCTCATCGTGTTACCATTAAGCTATGTGGCTTTGAAGATAGGGTATTCTCCGACATCGGTTTATTGGATTAATGTTGGATTCTATGTTTCCGACAACATTTGCAATTTGTATTTCTCGCATAAATACACACGATTGCCTCTTAAAAAGTTTTTAACAGACGTTTATTTGAATTCTATTTTAGGCGGCGCCGTTATGTTTGTTGTTCCATATTTGGTTTCCCGGCAAATGCCAATAGGTTGGCATCGGTTTTTTACAGTCGGTCTTGTAAGCGTTTTCATTTCCATTATTGTCATCTATTTTTGGGGGCTAACCCCTGGCATGAAGAACCTATTGCTGGATACACTAAGAATAAAAAAGCGGCAAAAATGAAAGTATTAGCAGGGATTGTCACATATAATCCTGATATCATAGTTTTAGCGAGCAATATTGAAGCTATATTACCACAAGTAGAGAAGGTTATCATTGTCGATAATCATTCCGATAATGTACTAGAGATTTTGCGGTTAATAGGTGATGATGAGCGTTTTTTTATTATTGAGAATAACGATAATTTGGGTATTGCAAAAGCATTGAATCAGGAATGTGAATACGGATTCTCAAATCATTTCGATTGGATTTTGACGTTGGATCAAGATTCAATTGTACCACCGGATATGATTGCCAATTACAAGAAATATGTTTCTGTCTCTATGGCAGCTATGATTTCTTGCATTGTACTCGATAGAAATATTATAAAGGATGATAGTATCTTTAGTTTGAATACTGGTTTTAAACTCATTTCGACGACAATTACATCGGGGGCTTTATTGAAATTGTCTGCTTGGGATGAAGTAGGCGGCTTTTGTGAGAAAATGTTTATTGATTCTGTGGATCATGATATGTGTTATTCTTTGCTTGAACACGGGTATTTGATCCTTCAGGCTGAAGATGTCGGCTTGTCTCACGAGGTCGGCCATAGTCAAGTGGAAAGCATATTTGGCAAAAAAGTTCAAATTTATAACGAGTCCCCATTGAGATGCTATTATATATTCAGGAACAGAATCTTATTAGCCAAGAGGCATTGGAAAACTATTAAAAAGGTTGAACACAAAAGTGTTATTGGATTTGCCAATACTATTCTTTTGAGAATCTATGCTATCAATAGGTATGAAAAGAATAGATTACAGAAAGACAAAATGATTTTACGTGGCCTTTGGCATGGTATTATAGGTCGGTATGGAAAGTATTAAGACTCATAGATTCTTTTGTATTCGTTCGCTTAGAATTATTGTTCTTTTAGAAATCTGCCTTGTTCTTACGGGTATGAATGGGCAGAGTATTGTCATCTCAGAGCCAATGGATCTGAAAGGGGAAACAATTTCAATCCCGCATGCTTATAAACTTGTTTTCAAGAAAGACGGTCGGCTCTTGAATGGAACAATAGTCGGGGATTATACAACAGTTATCGGACAGAGAAAGGTTATTTTCCAAAACGTCAAATTAGAGGGCTCGTTTACTGCTAAAGAAGCATATTCTGACTGGTTTGATATTAAAGCGGATTGTATTCTCGACTCGACAAAAAAGTATGTTTTAGGCACTGATAATTACCAGAACTTTAAAAACTTGTTTTTATTTCCCATAATTGAGATCAAATCTGGTATATATATGATTTCGGGCATGTTGAATTGTATCAGTAATCAGAAAGTCAATGGTAATGGAGCTATCATTAAATGTCTAAATCAAGGCGTTTCTATTAATATTGATAGTTCCAGAGATAAGCCGATAGAACATGTGGAGATAAATAGCCTCCATTTAATTGGACAAGAGTTGGAGTATTCAACTCCTACTCAATGGTGGCATGGAGTTAATATTGCATTTGCCAGTGATGTAAGAATTGAGAATGTTTTATCAGAGTATTTCCGCGGTGATGGTTTCTATATTGGAACAACTATTGGGCTAAAAGAAGCAGGGCGTATTCCTAATAACGTCATAATCTCAAATTGCAAATCATATAATAATTACCGGCAAGGACTCTCTATAACACGAGTAAACGGTGCGAAAATTATTGACTCAGAGTTTTCTTATACTTCCGGACACTCACCTGAAGCAGGCATAGATATAGAGGTGAATATGGTCAAAACTAAGGAAGGAAAAACAATTGTTGGAGAATGTAAGAATATTGAAATACGTGGATGTCTGTTTAGGAATAATAAACGACATGGTTTTATCATTTCCAATGCATATAATAGTACTATTTCGATAAACAACATAAATAATGTCAAAATGTTCGACTGTAAGTTTGAAGATGATGATATCTCCATAATGGGATGTGACAATTGTAAGCTGGAGAATCTAGAAATAACGGATGGCCATATTAATATTAGTGGAGGTAGCATCATCAGGAATCTTACTCTTTCCAGTATTCGAATGGTAGAGAACCAGCCAAGCAGTAATAAAGACGCTATCAGTTTGAATTATAAACCTGATTGGCCAGAGAGGAACGGTATTCTTATTGATGATGTTTACATTAAGGGGTATGGTGGACGTGCTATTTATGTCGGATATGATCGACGTTTTCATGAAAAAATATTCAATAATGTTTCTATTACTAATTGCGTTATAGAAGAATGTGGAAGTGGTATCCTTCTTCTTAGAAATAGCATTAATGGCTTGGTTGAGAAGAACAATATCATAAGGTGATGCGGTACAATTACGTAATTATTCAGTCCCACGCTGATTACTATCATGTTACGTGGTCCGATATAGAGAAATGTGATAATGCGAAGATATATTATGGTATTGGCCCCAAGAGAGGTTTCTTACATGGATTGGCTCGCTTACAGCATTCTTCGAAACTGAATAAGTTTTTTAAGGTCCCTTTTCGGGGGATTTGGTATAAGTATTTTTCTAGGATCAAGTTTGACGATAACAGCCGAGAGACTTGCTTTCTTATCAATGCCGACATGTTTCGAAACAGTGGTAATTTTATACCCAAACTGCGTTCCGTTCTTCCTGGTGTAAAGGTTGTCGGCTTTTATACAGATCTCGTCAAAACGAAACCGAAAGAAGTCTGGCCAGACAGAATCCGTCATACTTCTGACTTGCTTATTTCATACGATAAAATCGATGCCGAGAAATACGACATGTTGTATTATCCTACTGTTTTCTCAGACTATCAAGTGGATGATAATGTAAATATACCTGTGTGCGACGTCTATTTTGTCGGAGCAGCTAAGAATAGAATTAAAACAGTTTTGGCTTGTTATCGGCAGTTGGTGGATGCTGGATTGAAATGTGATTTTTACATCTCAAAAGTCCCTCGTGAAGAGCAGATTCCTTTGGAAGGCATCCATTATATAGAGAGTATGTCTTATATTGATAATCTTAAACATGTTACAAAGTGTCGTTGTATACTTGAGATAATGCAGAAAGAGGCTGTTGGAAGCACGCTGAGAATGTGGGAAGCAATTAATTATGGGAAAGCGATTCTGACAAATAATAAAGGTATTCTGGAGTCTGAGTTTTACGATTCTAAATACGTAAGTATAATAGATGAGTCTAATAAGTGCGATGTCGGTTTTATTATGGATTATATAAGCTATGAGAATCCACTTCGTGAGAGAATTAGACCAAGTAGTTTCTTGGAGTTTGTAGATAATAGACTTTCCTTACTAAAATAAAAGATATGATTATTGTTTATATATCTAATCTTAGCAATAATATTGATGCGGGACTTAATTGGAGTGTACCGGCTGGCGTCAAGGCACAGCAACGTTACGATGATGTCTTGTGGTTAGATTTAACCAATGGTGCATATCAAAATCATTGGGGCGAAGTAGATGCCTATCATAATATAAAAGATTATGGCGGAGAGTTAAGATTATCCGTGCTTCCTATTCCCTTTTCGCGACCGGATTATGTGGTGTTTGAAGGCTTTTATTATCTAGAGCATGTACGTTTTGCACGGGAATTACAAAGAAATAAAGTCCCCTATATTATCATACCCCGGGGCTCACTTACTGCAAAAGCATTGGAATTGGGGGATTGGAAGAAAAGGTTGAAGAAAAAATTGGCACATCGTCTACTATTCAATCGTTATATTCATGAGGCTGCATTCCTGCAGTATCTAACCGCGGAGGAGGCAAAAGAGTCGTATGAGAATTTCAAGACTCGCTATTTTATTCTTCCCAATGGCTTTAGTACTCCTAGAGAACACAAAGTGGTTTTTTCTAATGGCATTAAAGCTTTGTTCATTGGACGACTAGATATTCATCATAAAGGACTTGATTTATTGCTTAATGCTATCAAAGAGATAAAGAGTGAGTTAGAATCGGCGAGGTTTACGCTGGATATTTATGGTGCTCCGAGATACGATGTGTCCAGAATTTCGGAACTGATTAATAAATTGGGTCTGTCCAATATGGTAACAAATCATGCAAGAGCTATAACCGGAGATGAAAAAGAGAAAATCATCTTACAATCGGATGTGTTTGTCTTAACTTCTCGTTTTGAAGGGCATCCCATGGGATTGATAGAGGCTTTAGCGTATGGTCTACCTGTGCTTGTTACCCGCGGGTCAAATATGTTTGATGAGGTTTGTAGTTCTCATTCGGGTTGGGTTTCAGAAACGTCTATAGAGGGTATCAAACGGTCCTTACTGCAAATGATTGCTGACAAGAAGAAGTATTCTGATTATAGCAAGAATGCCTTGTTGTTATCTAGCAATTATGATTGGGATAAGCTAGCGGAACAATTCCACTATTATTTACAGAAAGCATTAGATAATAATGAAAACGGATACACAATTAATGAATGAACTGGCAGTTAAGTCAGGATATCTGAGGCCACTTTCGGATAAGGATTCTTCTGACCTAAAAAAACTGCTAATCGAAATGTATACCGACATTGCCCGAGTATGCGATGACCACGGACTTGTCTATATGGTTAGTGGTGGAACATGTTTAGGAGCGGTACGTCATCATGGCTTTATTCCTTGGGATGATGATTTCGATATGATAATGCCACGTGACTCTTATGATAAGTTCATTGGATTACTTAGAATGGGTGTCATGGGGGATGCTTATGAATATGATGCTCCTTCTAAGGATCACGATTGTCGAAATCTTTATTTAAAAGTATTTCGCCGTAACACCTTAAATGTGGAGCTTTCCAGCGAATGCACCCCAGGCCCTACAGGAATATTCATTGACATCTTTCCTATTGAGAATGCACCCAAATATGCATTTTTACAAAAGTTGAAAGGTGCAATTTCTGATGCGATTGCCACCATAAGCGTGTCTGTACTTTATGCAAAATATCCAAGTAATAAATATGAAGAGTTTATGAGGCTTAGTAAAGAAACATATTGGCGTCATAAAGCTCGTTTATTGATCGGAAAGATGTTTGGCATCATCAGTCATCGACAATGGGTTTGGTGGTACGAGGTTTTTAACAAGCAATCAAGATTCTCTGGATTTTGGACAATTCCAACTGGACGCGCGCATTATTTTGGAGAAATCCATAAAGTAGACGTTTTCGTACCAACAACAGAAGGTAGTTTTGATAGTGTAATGGTTAAACTCCCAGCTAACACAGATGCTTATTTGAAGGCTCTGTATGGCGATTACATGAAGATACCTCCTATTGAGAAAAGAGAGCGTCATTTTGTGTATCAGTTTAGTTGTGATACTAACGTTAAATAATTGAGAGCACATGAAAACTGAAAACAAAGGGAATTCGTTTTTTACATACATGGAACGTTGTAAAAATGCGGCAAACGCAATTTTGCATTCTGATAGTATGATATTGAACGAAGTTAATAATCCAACAGTTGATAACAGAGTAAATTTACACTTTTGGGATTCGAGAATCGAAATAGGAGAACAATGTCCATATAACCTTGGTGATAACCTTTCAGAAACTATAGTTTCGTGGATGTTGGAAAAGAAAGGGCTTTCATTAAATACAAGCATTAATAAAACGCAGCATTTATATGCTATAGGTTCGATTATCACGATGGGCTACCAGAATGCGACAATCTGGGGAAGTGGGATTCTAGAGCCCTTATCAAGGGTCAGACGCTTTTTCAATAGTGCCAAATGTAGACATTTGGATATTAGGGCTGTTAGGGGACCAAAGACCAGGAAAGTCTTGCAAAGTATTGGACACAATTGTCCGGCAGTTTATGGAGATCCCGCTCTGCTTTTACCACTACTTTATCAAACACACGAGGTCGACCTAGATAAAAAAAAGGAGTACTTTATCATACCACATTTTTCGAAAGAGATGGAATATGCAGACAAGTATGGACGTTCATTCATAGGTTCAATGATAACAAATGACTATTCCAACTTAATCAACCAAATATCAACCTCTAACAAAGTAATTAGTGGTTCATTGCATGGGATTATCTTATCAGAAGCCTATGGCATACCGGCCATTTTTCTACGAGATCGCGCAGCATACAAAGACTTTAAATATGAAGATTATTATCAAAGCACTGGCCGCGGTAATTTTACTTATGCTTCGACTATAGAGGAGGCTATTGACATGGAACCGATGCCTTTACCCACCAATATTAAAGAACTACAAGATGGGCTTTTGGCAAGTTTCCCATATGATTTATGGTTAAACAATATGTGATTGCGTATATAATAATTATCTTATGAATATAGCGCTATTGACAGCCGGTGGCACCGGTAATAGGATGGGACAAGATATCCCGAAACAGTTTATGTGTATAGATAATAAGCCTGTCATCATCTACACGCTTCAAGCATTTCAAAGCCATCCCGAAATAGATTTAATCGCTGTCGTTTGTCTTCATGGATGGGATGTCGTTTTACGAGCTTATGCTAATCAATATGGTATCTCTAAACTAAAATGGATATTTGATGGAGCAAATACAAATCAAGGATCAATTTTCAACGGTATTAGTGGGTTGAAGAATGAGGGGTGCCATGATGAGGATATCATATTAATTCAAGACGGTGTTCGGCCTTTAGTTTCCGCCGATATCATTTCAAGAAATATACAAACTTGTAAAGAATTCGGATACGCCGTGACAGGTCTTACATGCAAAGAAGCAATTATGGAGCTAAAGGGGCAAAAACTTTCTGATATTGATATCCCAAGAGAAAGACTAGTAAGAACACAAACGCCGCATACTTATAAATTAGGAACGCTGCTAGACGCCCATAAAAAGGCGAAAACACTCGGAATAGAAAACACTGTGGCCTCATGTGTACTTGTTTCGTTGATTGGATGTAAAGACCAACATTTAGTAGAAGGATCTGAAATGAATGGACTGAAGTTAACAAGGCCACAGGACGTAGAACTATTTAAGGCCATGATTCATTCGGATCCAGAACCTTGGATGAAATAGTCATGTCATACTTTACCGACGTAAAATCCGCCTCCGAGACTCTTATTCCGTGGCATGAGTTCTCCGGAAAGAATATTTTGATTACAGGAGCAACAGGTTTGATAGGTTCATGCCTCGTTGACGTATTGATGAATCATCCTAATCAGGATTTTAATGTTTATGCATCCGGTAGAAATCAAAATCGAGCGCATAAACTGTTTAAGAATTATGAGGACTCTCCGTACTTCCATTTCTTGTGGCATGATGTACTAGATCCTCTAGATACGGATATCGTTTTTCATAATATTATCGCAGCGGCAAGTGGAGCAAATCCTGTGCTTTATAGTACTACCCCTGTCGATGTAATGAAAGGCAATTTCATTGGTACTGGAAACCTTCTGGAATATGGCATACAACATGGTCTAGAGAGATTCTTATATGTCTCGTCAGGAGATATATATGGAGAAGGAGATGGCCGAGTATTTACTGAGGATTATAGTGGTTATGTAAATCCATTAAATCTTAGGTCGTGTTACACATCTTCCAAAAGAGCAACCGAAACTCTGTGTATTTCATATGCATCACAATATGGAATAGATGTGAGAATAGCAAGACCATGTCATACCTACGGCCCACATTTTACGGAAGGAGATACTCGTGTTTATGCTCAGTTTATCAGGAATGTTACAAATGGCGAGAATATCATTATGAAGAGTAATGGTGAACAATTTCGCTCATGGCTTTACGTTGTGGACTGCGTAACCGCTCTTTTGTATATTCTATGTAATGGTGAGAGTTGCAATGCTTATAACATTGCTGATGAGAAAGCAAATATTTCGATTAAACAGTTAGCCGAAATAATCGCCGGCATTAGTCAAAAAAAAGTAATTATAGATTTACCGACTAGTATTGAGCAACGCGGATTTAACGTAGTGTCGAAGTCTGTCTTTTCAACGGATAAGATAAAAAGTCTTGGTTGGACAATAGAAGGTGATTTTAGGTCAAAGATTAGAGCATCTATAGACGAATACATGGTTTTCCATAATGAATAGCTTAAGAGTCTTGTTTTCTTTCAACTATTTGGTGAAGAGCATTCGTGAGTATCGCTCCGAACTTATGGCAATTGCCATCTTGGGTGTATTAGTAAATCATTTAATTATAGTTGGAGATTACGATCAATCTTTACCGATAGTAAAATGCGTATTGTTGATAAAACAGTTGGTTTATACTCAAGGATTTCTTCTTCTATCGGGCTTTGGATTGTATTTTGCGTTACAGAACAATTGCGAGTTCAGACGTTTTTACAAGAGAAGACTAGCGCGATTATGGATTCCATATGTAGTAATGTCCTCTCCATTTCTTATTTTTCAGTGTATAAGTCGTCATGAGAGTATTTGGCTTCTGATAGGGAGACTTACCACTCTTTCTTTTTGGTACGAAGGAAACTTTAGTGGAATGTGGTATGTAGCAATTTCGATGGTGCTGTATCTCCTCTTCCCATTGTTTTATCTTTTGATATTCAAAGATGATAAGTGTGTAATAGCAAAAACAATACTACTTATTATTGTATTAGAAGGAGCGTTTGTTTGTTTAAAGTTATATTTTCGAGATTACTATAACTTGTTAAGCATTGGTATTTGTAAAATTCCAGCGTTCTTTATAGGGGGGAGCTTAGGATACATTGCCTATAACGATGTGAAATTAGAGAAACGAGATAGTCTTTCGCTAATTAGCTTTGCTGTTTTGTGGTTCTTCTTTTCGGTGATGATGAAGGATAGCGAGTCTTTAGGAATCATTTATAAGTTGGTCTCGATACCAGTATGCTGCATTGCCTTCCACTTATTGAGAAAAAGTCAAACCATATCTCGTTACTTCTTGATTCCATTGAAGACAATTGGAAAGTACACTCTAGAAATCTATGTGATACATCTTATGATTATTAAGACTCCGGAGTTATTTCCTTGCTTTTCCCCCAGGCAATTAGCATGGTTCGCTGTTCTTGTATCATTGGCACTCTCTCATCCATACTCTATACTCAACAAAAAAGCAGCTTCATTTCTGTTAGTTTAGGTCATACCTCATCCTAGTGAGTCTTTTATGATGAAACCGCTCCATTATCCTATTCTTTTTTTGCTTTTTACGACGTTATGTATTTGTTGTAATAAGATAGTTTTAATCTCTCGTCAGAATAGCGAGCCAATGGAGCTTCTTTTCAAAGTTTCCTCTTCAAATATACAGGGAGCAGCATGCTTTGGCGATTACTTATTCCAGTTTACTTCTCAGAATCAATCCCCTAATATCCATGGTGTTTTTATCATTAATCTAAGGAATAAAGTAGTTGAAGAATATGTAGATTTAGGATTTGATATAAACTTTCATAATTCTAACGCATCATTTGGTAAGGATTATTACCATGAAGGAGATTTGTTCCCTATTTTATATCTATCCGAAAACTACGCACCGAATAATTACTATAAGATTCATGCCTATAGAATTTTGGTAAACAACGATGGTAATTACTCTTTTCACATTGTCCAAAATATTGAGATGCCTGACTTGAAGTATATGGATAATATGTTGTATCCACATGCTTTCATTGTCAACGAGAATAATACTTTATGGATAGAGGGGGTTTCTGCTGATAATAAAACAACAATTTATAAAGAATTTCATACACCATCTCTATCAGAGGGTGATTGTTTGATTCCATATAATTGCTTGTTGAGATCTGTTTACATTCCAAGGGAAGATGTTACAGATCAATCATATCTAATCTGCGAAAATCGTTCTTATCAGATTATGGGATTCACAGAGGATGCATTACTTTGTATCATAAACTTATTGGATAATGCTGTTGAAAGAGTATATCATTTTAGAGATTTTGGAATTCAAAAAGAGCCCGAAGGAATTTTTATTTGGGACGGAAGACTTTGCGTCTCCTTTCATACTGGAGAAATCTATGCCCTGAATTTTGTTGAGTCTTTTGACCTTAAAGAATCTCCTTCAGTATAGATCTGTGGTATGATGGCATTCTTTATATTCAACAACAATGAGAATCTTAAATAGAAAGATGCTTTATTTTTGCCTTTTTTGCTTTCTCTGTTCATGCGATAATAAAAGCATTAAAGAAACTAAGACAATTGGAGAGGGAAAGTTTTCAGGCATAACCATAAGTATTATAGGAGATAGCATCTCTTCTTTTAGAGGATACCTCGTTTCTGATAATAAAGGGTATGTGGGAGACCATTATAGCTACTATTATCCTCATGGAGATGTTCAGTCTGTTGATGATACATGGTGGGCTATCGTAGCAAACAGATTAGGATTACCACTCTCTGCTGTAAACAATTGCTCCTGGAGCAGTTCAACAGTTACTGGAAAAGCTAGTGCACTAGATAATGCTTTTGCCGGATGCTCTATTAAAAGAATTCAAGATCTAAAAAAAGAAAAGAATCCTGATATAATATTGTGTTTTATTTCGTGTAATGATTGGGGAAGTGATATCCCTATTGGATCATGGACTCCTACGAGTTGTGTTCCAAGTGATGATTATGTTTTGACTTTTAGGGATGCATATGCATTGATGCTTTATCGGATTTTACAATCTTACCCTTATTCAAAAGTTTTTTGCCTAACAAATCTTGAAGATATTTATAGAGACAGAACACCCGGTTGGCCTTCTAATAATTCAAACAAGGTATCGGTTGATGAGTGGAATAAAAACATAAAAGAAATAGCTACTGCTTTTAATGCGCAAGTTATAGATATACATGGTTGCGGTATCACATATGATAACATAATGGAATACGTCGTAGACGGTGGAGTGCATCCAAATAAGGACGGTATGAGACTTATCGCTAATAAGGTCGTGAATGATTTAGTTCTTAAATTCTGATTCGATGCAAGTGAACTCTTTAAATTGATGGATAAGAAACTATACCTATGGGGTTATTAAGATTGAATTGTTAGTGGCATTAGTCAATGTCTATAAAGGCAATTTACCATTGCTATGGTCCCCTTTGAGAATTATTATAAAAAGAGTGTTTTATTGTTTATTATGATTTAGCCATGCAGCCGTTTTCCGTTTTAATATCTGTATATAAGAATGATAATCCACAGTTTTTTCGCACTGCTATTGAGAGTGTAACTATTAATCAGACAATTAAACCCGATGAAGTCTATATTTATGTAGACGGAGAAGTTCCAGAGGAATTAAAGAATACCATTATCCAATTGCAAGACGAAATCCAATACATAACTGTACATTGGGAGACGAACAATAAAGGTCTTGGAAAGGCTTTGCAATATGGGATGGAACACGTAAGAAATGAATTAGTCGCTCGTATGGATTCTGATGACATCTCGCTTCCTGATCGATTTGAAAGTCAATTGAAACAGTTTGAAGAGAATCCCGAATTAAGTGTAGCAAGTGGTCATATAAGTGAATTTGTTGGCAATCCAAATAATATTGTTGGTACTAGAAAAGTACCTATCGGAAACGATAAAATCAGACAATATATGAAGAAAAGAGATGGATTGAATCATGTTGCTGTTTTATTCAAAAAATCAGAGGTGATGAAAGCTGGCAATTATCAGGATTGGCATTTCAATGAGGATTCTTATCTTTGGCTTAGAATGTATTTGGCTGGTTGCGTCTTTGATAACTTAGATAAAGTATTAGTAAATGTTCGTGTTGGATCAGACATGTACAAAAGAAGAGGAGGATTGAAGTATTATAAAAGTGAAGAAGGACTTCAGAGATTACGCTGGAAAAAAGGCATCATCAGTTTCCCTCGTTATATAATGAATTGTAGTATTCACTTTATTGTAAAATGTTTATTACCTAATCATGTGAGAGGTTTCGTGTTTCAAAAGCTGTTAAGGACATAGTTATATCTTTCATTTTATATTTAATAATATGCGTATTCTCCAATAATAAGCATAATAGGCTTATCACCCTAAGGTAAAATTTGTAACAGTATAGTATGCATATGGAATTTCGAAATGTTCCTTTCTCTCCCCCCGACATGTCGGAGGAAGAAATCAACGAAGTAGCCGAAGCCCTTCGTTCTGGCTGGATTACCACTGGTCCGAAAACCAAGAAGTTTGAGCGGTTGATCGCCGAGTATTGTAGAACTAATAAAGTGGTATGTCTCAACTCCGCAACGGCTGCGATGGAGATGGCTCTTCGCTTAATTGGCGTAGGTTCGAAAGACGAGGTTATTGTCCCGGCTTATACTTATACAGCAACGGCATCGGTAACGCAACATATTGGTTGTAAGTTGGTTATGATAGATTCTCAACCGGACTGCATAGAGATGGATTATGAGAAACTGGCTGATGCGATAACTGAGCATACAAAAGTCATTTGTCCTGTGGATTTAGGAGGGGTCGTATGCGATTACAACAAAGTGTTCGCTATCATAGAGGCGAAAAAAGCATTATTTCGTCCATCCAATGAAATCCAGAAAAAGATTGGCAGAATCATTGTTGCGGCCGACTGTGCCCATGCATTCGGCGCAGAATGGCATGGAAAGAAGGCCGGATCCATCGCGGATTTCTCCTCTTTCAGTTTCCACGCTGTGAAGAATCTTACAACGGCCGAAGGGGGCGCGTTAACCTGGAATCTTTCATTTGGCGATGCTCCTGTCACCTATGATTCTTGGTCGACCGTTCCGCATATTGATGGTGAAACCTGGGATGCTTATTTGTATCGCTTAAGCCAACTCTATTCGCTCCATGGCCAAAACAAAGATGCCCTTGCCAAGACAAAACTCGGCGCTTGGGAGTATGACATAATTGGGCCATGGTATAAGTGTAATATGACGGATATTATGGCCGGAATCGGGCTTGCACAACTTCGTCGGTATGATGGACTTTTGGCTAGACGCCGTCAAATAATCGAGCGTTACAATGAAGCTCTGAAAGGTTTCCCGGTTGCTGTACTAGGCCACTATGGTGAAGACCATGCTTCCAGCGGGCATTTATATATTACACGTTTGCTTGGTCGCACCGATCAAGAGCGTCGGGATGCCATCATAAAGATGGCAGAACGCGGAATCGCCTGCAATGTCCACTACAAACCGCTTCCAATGATGACCTCTTATAAAGCTCTTGGATTTGATATTAAAGATTTCCCGAATGCCTATCATCTTTTCGAGAATGAGATTACTCTTCCGCTTCATACTAAGTTGTCGAACGAGGATGTCGAATATGTGATCTCTAATTTCGTTGATATCATTTCTTCGAAGTGAAAAGGCTTTTTGATATTGTATCCAGTGGGCTGGGGTTGATTATCCTTAGCCCTCTGTTTCTTGTACTTTCTATTTGGATTAAATTGGATAGTCCGGGGCCGGTGTTTTATAGACAATGGCGAGTGGGCCGAAATAATAAGGATTTCCGGATTTTTAAGTTCCGGTCTATGCGCGTCGGTTCCGATAAGGGTAGTCTGGTAACGATCGGAGGGCATGATCCTAGGATTACAAAATCCGGGTATTTCATTCGCAAATACAAACTTGATGAATTGCCTCAACTGATTAATGTCTTTATCGGTGATATGAGCGTTGTTGGGCCCCGGCCAGAGGTCCGCCATTATGTGGATTATTGGACTCCGGAACAGATGCATGTATTGGATGTGCGTCCTGGCATTACGGATCCGGCTTCCATTCGTTATCGGAATGAGAATGAGCTGCTTGAGAAAGCGGATGATCCCGAGAAATATTACATCGAGGTAATTATGCAGGATAAGTTGAAGTTGTATTTGGAGTACGTGAAGAATCATTCATTCTGGTATGATATCAAACTTATCTTTAAGACATTTCGAGAAATTATCACGAGGTAGTTTTGATGGCTTATGGAGCTAGGTGTGATTGATGTCTTCTATGCCCTTCTTCGTTCTGGCTTATGGGAACAGGATGTGATACTCCGGTCTTACGAGCCGATTGATTTTGATGCTTTGTACAAGCTAGCTGACGAACAATCAGTCGTGGGATTGATTGGGGCTGGCTTGGAGCATATTAGCGATATGAAGGTCGAGAAGATGCAAGCCCGTCCATTCTTGAAAAAGGTCTTTGCAATTGAGCAAAGAAACAGAGAAATGAATGCATCCATAGGCCGATTGGAATCCCGTTTACACAATGCGGGAGTCCCCTTTGTTCTGATAAAGGGTCAAGGTATCGCCCAGTGTTATGAACGCCCTCTTTGGCGTGCGGCAGGCGATATCGACTTATTGTTAGATGCCGAGAACTATGAGAAAGCAAAATCGGTACTTTGCCCTTTGGCCTCACAAGTAGATATAGAAGGTCTTGCTAAAAAGCATCAAGGAATGACTATAGACGGCTTTGAGGTCGAATTACACGGGGCATTAAGTTTCGGCCTTTCTAGACGAGCCATTTTAGTCCTTACTCAGATTCATAGTCTTGTCTGTTTCCAAGGACAAACTAGAATATGGCATAATGAAGAGGGATCTATCGACATTTTACTGCCTTCAGCAGACAATGATGTGTTAATCATCTTTACACATTTCCTCCTGCATTTCTACAAAGGTGGCATCGGGCTTCGTCAGATTTCTGATTGGTGCCGTCTGCTATGGACCTATCGGGAATCCATTGATAGAGATTTACTTCATTCCCGGCTCGCCGAAGCTGAACTCACGAGTGAGTGGAAAGCCTTTGCCACATATGCCGTTGATTATCTTGGTATGCCGATTGAGGCCATGCCTTTCTACGAAGATCGGCCGTCCTGGCACCGAAAGGCCCGCCGTCTACAGAGTTTCATTATGAAGGTGGGCAATTTTGGCCACAATCGGGATATGAGTTACTATCGCAAATATCCGTATGTGGTTAGAAAAGCCATCTCTGCAGGGCAGCGACTTGGTGATGGACTAGCCCATTTGCGGATTTTCCCCGGAAGTGGTCTTACATTTCTCTGTAATTCGCTGCTACATGGCTTTCGGGCGGCGATGAGAGGAGAGTGATTTGAGTTCATTATGACTGGCGGTGGATTTCAGAATAATTAACATCAGTCTTTCTTATGAGTTTCTTGAGGCGTCGGAGTGGCTGTGGTCACGCATAAGTTTTGGCCACTGCAATTCCACGGTGAAGGGTTTTCCTGCGGAGACTGAACGCCCAAGTCCTCCCATAGGTATACGGCATTTTTCGAGTCCCCGTTGCTCGCTTGCATCGACACAGACTGGCATAATTGATTAACATGTTCTTTTCGACATTTCAGTTGGCAGGAACCGCAAGGGGGCCATCTTGACGACAAACGACAGGTGCACGCATCTGGTGCTGATCCGCAGGCTTGCTGGGAAAGAAGCCACCCAGCTGGCCAGCACGGCAATCGAAGCGCTGCTACCCTATAAGGACAAAATACACACGATAACGGCTGACAACGGAAAGGAATTCGCCCGCCATAAGGAGATCGCGAAGGGACTCGATGCCGAGTTCTACTTCGCACGCCCATACCACTCTTGGGAGCGGGGTGCAAACGAAAACACGAACGGGCTGATACGCCAGTACATTCCGAAAGGCACGGATTTCAGCGAGCTGACAGATGAGATGCTTGCCGAGATCGAATGGAAACTTAACCACAGGCCCCGTAAGTAACTGGGTTACAGGACACCGTTGGAATACTGCAAACAATTATTTAACTTTGACTTTTGAAGTGTGTTGCACTTCTAAATTGAATTCACCATGACTCCCTGGAAAACACTCTTGTCACTATCAATGCTTTCCTTGGCTGTTCTTTCCTGCGGCCGTGGAAAGGAAGAACCTGTTCTGATTCCGGAAGATGGAGATGGAACGGAAGAGACCCTGGCGATGAGTTTTGACATACACAACAGCTCGTTTACCGCAGACGTGAAAATGGAAGGCGGTTCATTTCAAACAGGTCCTGAAGGGACAAGGTGTTATTCTGAGGACCTGACGCCAACCAGTTTGCAGTGGGATTTTCGTTTTTTTGACAATACCGGGACGCTGATTTCGATAGCGGTGGAGCCAGTAGAACTAACCGGAAAAGTAGGTGAATCTGCGACTTTTGACAGTGATGTCTCTTTGATGGTCAGTAAAAATGACACCCAAAAGCAATATGCCGCCCATGTTCGCGGCTCCCTTCAGTATTTGAAGTCTTCTAAAGAAATCAAGGAATACGGCCATTATAAGGGAGAAGTTCTGGTAACATGGGAACAAGACGGGGAGGCAAATCAATTCCATATTGTCAAGTTCTGTCCCCGGACATGGTACGCGGACTGATGCCATTTGGGACCTTTGGATGGAGGCAGATGACTTTCTGCCTAGATATCCAGGCTGAAGATGAGTTCGATGGAGTATGGCTTGCGGCCGCCATCGGCGGATTCGGACAGGGTTTTGAAATAGGGGCCGCCCAGCCAGGATGCGGATACGCCGACCGAGCAGGGGAAGGGTGCCCAGAGGAAGTTGCCCAGTTCCACGGTAAAGTCCGCTCCGGCGCTCATAAGGCTGGAAGAGACGGTTTTGGTCTCTTTCCCTTCTATTTTGCGGACGCCTTCGAAAGTCGCCCAATCCACGTGGGGAATGAGCAGGAAGTTCTTGATATAGAAGACCGGAGAAAACAGGGAAATGTCTCCGACAAAGATTGGGATGGCATAGTCGGCCGTCAGTTTGAACTGCCGTGCCGTGAGCTGGGCGATCTGGCGGCCGTCGGCGGAGGTGAAACCGCGGGGCCAGATGACGACGCTGTTTTCACCGAAGGGTGCGCCCGTGGGAACCTGCGCCTGGCCGGTCAATGTCATCCGTAGGCCCTGCGTACGGGTGATTCCCGGCAGATAGGCGTAGGCATATCCGTAATATGTGGGGGAATACCGGTGCGTCAGGCCGGGGCGCAGGTTGCCGCCGGCCTCCAGGCCGATGCCCAGCCGCGGATACACCTGGCTGTCCGCCGTCGGAAGCATCAGATAGCCGCGGAGGGAAGCGCGGACCGCCTGCATAAGGATATTGTCGGCGGGCGTTATCTCCTTGAGGGACAAGTGATACCCGCCGCTGACGAAGTCTCCGCGGCCGATGAGGTCCACGACCCCGGTTTCGAAGTGGCTGTTGGACAGTGACCAGCTCACCTTGGGCACCCAGCCGCGCAGGATGCCGCTTTTGTTATAGCGGAACGGGATATAGGCCGACAGGGACGCGGTCCAGGCAGGTCCGTCGGTTTCGGCGCGCGTGACGGCGTAGGATGTTCCCCCGCCGTCGAGGCTGCGTCGCTGGAAGGCATATTGGCCCAGGCCGCTGCCGTAGATGTGGAAGTCCGCTTCCAGGATGGGATACAGTCCGGTGTAGGTGAACTGCAGATGCCCGGAGTGCTGCCAGGGGCCTCCTTCTTCCGGATGCGCAGCGTATCCCACGTTTCCGTATGCCGACCCCAGGCTGTTCTGGAAAAAGCCGATGAGACCGGGAGAGGCGGTATCGTAGCTGAGGTCTCCGCTCATCGAGGAGATGTTGTCATAATCGAACCACAAGGGGGCCCAGGAGTGGAAATGAACCAGGTGGAGGGCTTTCCGATAGGGTTTCGGGGCGGAGATGACTGTATCCGGCACCTCGGTGGGGACGAAGGTTTTTTCCTGTTCGGACAGTTTTTCCGCCACGCGGTAGCGATGCACGGCCCGGATGTCCACTTCCACGGGTTCGGGAGCCTTCGCCTTGAAGATGGCGGTACCTTCCGGGGTCATCGAATTGAACCAAAGCGTATCCCCATGCCAGAAATAATCCGTTCCACCGTAACGGGAATTCGTTAATTGCCAAGCCCTTCCGGTTGCCGGGTCGTACC
>JAEEGL014117721.1_pt1 | contig 24016 bp, 25 predicted proteins | sample 9134231 | NCBI WGS metagenome assembly JAEEGL01 (sample SAMN16246548, study PRJNA631951) | gut metagenome | biome: gut microbiome; feature: rumen; material: fiber-attached | host: Bos | place: Iran: Karaj | collected 2018-10
GATCAGGCTTTCGCCCATTGTCCAAAATTCCCCACTGCTGCCTCCCGTAGGAGTAGGGCCCGTGTCTCAGTGCCCTTGTGGCCGGTCGCCCTTTCAGGCCGGCTATCCGTCGTAGCCTTGGTAGTCCGTTACACTGCCAACTAGCTGATGGAATATGGGATCGTCTTCAAGCGATAAATCTTTGATTTCTAGGTGATGCCACCCAGAAATGTTATGGGGTATTAGCAACCCTTTCGGGCCGTTATTCCCCACTCGAAGGTAGATTTCCCATACATTACTCACCCGTCTGCCACTAAACTTTACTCTGTATTGCTACAAAGCAAAGTCCCGTTCGACTTGCATGTGTTATGCACGATGCCAGCGTTAACTCTGAGCCAGGATCAAACTCTCCATTAGAATTAATTACCTTTAAATCGCAAGCGGTTTAAAGGCAACTAATCGCTAACTCGAGCTGTTGACTTTTGACTCTACTTGTTTGAATTAACTTGGTGTCTTATTTTTGAAGTATAAGACTTAACTTAAATGAGCTCTTGAATGTAACCTTGCGGTTTCCATTTCAAATCGCCCATTCGCACATTGTGTCAAATTTTCAGAGAGCGAAATTTCCCCGTTTGCTTTTCTTTACTTTCAAAAAAAGCAAGTGGAAATTTTTCTAACTTCTTCACAGCCTCATTGCTGTAAAGATATTATAACAAACTTTTAGTAAGTTGTCAAGCCCTTTCTTGGGAATGTCAGTTCTCAACTACTCGGCTTGTCAATTTCTTACTACACTACTATTTAAGCATATTTTTAAAGATTTGTCAAGCATTTCTTTTTGCTTGACGTGTGCCTGCTTAGTGGCCCATTGGTTAATAAAGCATTTTTACTGCAAATGTTAAACCTTTTATATATCAACTTGGTTGTTCAAGAAGATCACGGCCGCTTTGAGCCAAAAGGGTAAAGTTTAACGTTAATTATGTTTGTTCTATTTATAAAACTAACTTGACTGGCTGGGCTCAGTCCTCCGTTTGAACCTTTGCTATTATATAAGGTGGAGTTTTGCTGCCAGAAAGTTTTCTGTTTATAAATGAAACTAGAAGTTTTGTTATTACTTTTAAAGATCAATTCCGACTACTTATATAGTCTAGCAAAAAAAGACAGAAAAGTCAACACCCATTTTCTTTTATTTTTTGAAAAGGGTTGTTGAAACTTCCATGGAAACAAATCCGTTTTTGTTTCCTATATAATTAGTATAACAGTTTTTGAAACTTTTGTCAACTTTTATTTCCACCGACGGGAAATAATAAAATATTTTGACTTGTTTTCAAACAGCGGTCAAAACTCAACTCTTTCACGCTGTCACATTAATTATATATAAATGATAGCAAAAACAGAAACAAAGGTCAACACCGGTTAAGCAATCCTCTGTTTTTCCGTACGCGCACGCGCGCGCTCATTTTTTTACACTTCTTTAGAAAAATGCTATCTTATAAACATGGAGATAGACACCCTACTCAAAAATACGTCCCGCAGTCTTTATTTAAGCGTACAGGTTTTACCTAAACGGATACAACCGGCCTTTGGGATTGCTTACTTATTATGTCGCTACGCGGATACCATTGCGGATACGGAACTTTTGCCGTCACAACGGCGATATTATTGGGTAGATCGTTTTGCACAAATTGTCCGACAACAAGATCCTACCGACGAAAAACAATTAATAAGTGAGATTAGCGGTAAATCCGAAAATCCTTACGAAGAAGCCCTTATCAAAAATTTGCCACCGTGCCTAAATGCATTTAATCAGCTGGAAAACTCCTATAAACCTTTTATTTTGGAAGTTGTCCAATCCGTATGCGAGGGAATGAAAATAGATTTATCCTATTTTTCGGATATGCTCCCGGATACGCCAAAAGCATTTGCGACCGACGAAGATTTAGCCCACTATTGTCGTTTAATGGGAGGTAAACCCGGGCGGTTTTGGAGCCAGTTGATTTATCATACAACCGCTATCCCTTTAGAAGAAGAAAAATTTTATGAACTTGGTGAACACATAGGGGACAGTTTGCAAATCGTAAATATTCTACGGGATTTGCCCAAAGACCTACGATTGGGGCGGTGCTATTTTCCTCAAACCGATTTAAACGCACAACACTTAACAACCGCGCAACTTACAGACGGCGCGTATAGCCCGCGCTTTGAACCCATTAAACAAAAATGGATTCAATGGGGAAAACAAAAATTATCCGAAGGGAAAACATATTATTCTCTCTTACCCAAAACGCAACCGCGCATCCGTACGTCCGTTGCGTGGCCCATGTTATGGACGGCAGATACTTTTTTTAAATTATCACAAGAAACCGAATTATTAAACTCCAACAAACGGGTAAAAATTCCACGCAGCACTATTTACCGGACCATGTTGGCCACCCCCGCAATATTACTAAGCAACACACTTTTTAGCAACTGGTTAGATAAAAAATTGGAGAAATTGCCTTAATCTCCGACGAGAAATTATTTTTTAAAATTTGCCCTTGAAATTTTCAAAAAAACTCTTATAGTAATAGTATCTAGTGACTTGGGATAAGCCTGTCGTCCCCGGTTGCAGTTGCCGTAAGCACAGCGTGCTTGCCGATTGCGCAAAGACCCGGATGCAGCGTCTCCCTAGGAACGAGGAACATGGAGTCATGAGAATGACCATAATGAGCTAAACCCCCGAAATAATATGCGGGGGTTTATTTTTTATGTATTATTTTCCGCACTTAAGACTCTTTTATGCGTAATTTTTCCTTATATTGGAGAGGCCGTAACCTATCCCATGAAATTTCTTTTTTGACTACTCTGGCAGGATTCCCTGCTAATATGACGTGAGATTCTTTAAATACTCCCGTAACAATCCCGCCCGCACCAACAATACTATTATCCCCAATATAGCTATTTTTCAGGATGATTGCATGCATGCCCACCCATACGTGGTTGCCAATAAAAACTCCTTTTCCCCAATTTATTATTTTTTGATTTTTTTGATCGACAACCGTGTGAGTATCAGAGGCCCAAATTTCTATACCGCAAGAGAACATGCAATCCTCTCCAATATGCACAGAAGAATTATTTTCACAAATCCTGATATTAGCGCCATTGCAGGAACAATTTTTACCAATTTTAACTGAACACCCTTGAACAGAATTAAGTCTATCCCCCACCGGTAGAGGAAAATTTCCCGTCGCTATCTCTCTTTACCTTGCTTTCGTCAAAATCTTGCGCTTGCATATTTTCTTCTCCAATTTTTTCAATGAATAGATTTATTGCATTAGGGTCATTGTCTAACTCATCTAAAACATTCATAAATTCCCCCTTGATAAATTCGCGTTTTTTACCTATACTATTAGTGAGAGATGTATGAAGTGGGGCTATTACCTCCATGGATTACATCTCTCATAATTTTGTTATATCAATCCCCAATTCCATTGCTTTATCAGGATGTTCCAATAGGAACTTCTTGATATCAGGATTTACGTTGTATAGAACCCTTCCAATTTCATCCTCTCCTGTCCTTTACCCAACAAAATTAAACCCTTATGTTTTAGTAGGACATTCTTTTCCCCTTCTTGTAAAAAAGAGGGATTTCCTATACTGGAAATCCCACAAAGACGAAACGGGTGCACAAAAAACGGCTGAACAACGCCAAGCCATGAGAGAGTCCCAGCGTTAAACAGCCGTAGTTTCGCATATAAAATACGCGAAACATTTAGCAGAAGACACTCGGGGAGCTACCCCAGAATTATATAAATTTATACAAACTTAGAATATTTTAGCATTTGTCCGCAACCTGGCCACTTACGCTCCTCTTTCTTTTTTCTTCATTTCTTTCCAAACGGCGAGGGCTTCTTCGGCAGATTTGGCTTTCACGTCGCCAAACACGTGCGGATGGCGATAGTGTAGCTTATCATAAAGGCCTTGGATAACATCTTCTATGGAAAAAAGCCCTTCTTCCTTGGCAATTTGCGCGTGCATCAAAACCTGCAACAAGACATCCCCCAATTCCTCTTTCATATTCTCGGGGTCTTTCTTCTCGATAGCAGCAATCAATTCTTCTGTTTCTTCACGCAAATTTTTAATTAAACTTTCATGCGTTTGTTTCTTATCCCACGGGCACCCGTTCGGCCCGCGCAAAACGGCAAAAGTTTCTACTAAATCCGCAAAATTATTTTTCATTTGTTTTCCCTCGGAAAAAATGGTATACAATTATTATATGAAAAATTTCTATTTCCGGGCCTTGGCCGTATTTCTTTTTTCATTTTTTTCACTTTCCCTTTCCGCACAAATTACCGTTGTGCGCGTGGAAGGCAATAAAATTTTTATGGATATCTCCTCCGCTACCACTCATGTACAGGAAGGAGATCCGTTTAAAGTGATTTTATCTTCCGAAACATTAACCAATCCCAAAACGGGTAAAGAATTAGGGCTCGTACATTCCTATTCTTCCGAAGGGAAAATTACCAAAGTAGAATCTTTATTTGCCGTGGGTGAATTACCTAAAAAGGAAACTGTTTCTATCGGTCAAGAAGTAATTTTATCCGCCACAGAAACGGCAACAACAGCCGAAAAAGAACCTGCCGCTCCCGCGAAAAGCACGCATACATCCGTTCGCTATAATCCGGTTAATCAAATCATTATCGGCTTAACGGAAGGGAATTTTCCTCAGCATCCTAATACGTTGGTTACATTGTCGGAAAAAGGAGAGATTACCCTTTGGGAACGCGGCGAAAATCATGCATTAATTCCGTTGCTTTCCTACGACTTGCCCGCCACCAAAAAAGGGATTACTGTTTCCGCAAAAGACATTAAGAATTCCGGCTCCGACCAATTGTTTGTACCCGTTTATGACCAGGCCCGCCAATCCATTTCCACGCTTGTTTTTGAAGTGCAAGGCAACACGTTAGCACAAATTGCTTCCATGCCGAATTTTGTCAAAGAACTCGGTTGCGGAAGTGAGAAAACCCTGTGGGCCCAGCGGCCTTTTGTAACATCTTCCCGCCCGGGAAATGCTAAAAATGTAGTGTACAAGAAAAACAAATTTATAAACGGAGACAAATCCTTCGCTACCCAACATAATTGGTTGTTAGGGCTCAATATCTATCCTATCCAAAGTGAAACCGCAGAAAATTTAATTTACACTTCTTCTAACGGGAAATTACGCATGGTGTTGGAGAATGACAAACGCACTGAGAGTGCCGGCAACTTTGGATCTACACCCAACCGCATACAATACAAGCAGGAAATTGTTCGCTTTTTCCCTTCTTTGCAAGTATACGGACCGCACGGGAACGCCCAAATTGCCGCTGTAGAAAATACCGCTAAAATCGGTTTGCTGTCCAATACTTTCGGCCAATATCAAGACGGCAAAATTCACTTCCTTACTTTTGAACAAGGCCGATTAAAAACAGCCGAGGTTCTTGACTTAGACGGAGTTTTGTACGATACGTCCTGCACGGATGAATCTTTACTTACTGCGGCCGTGCTGGCAGACGGAACAAGTAGCATTGTGGAAATTTCAAAATAATTTTAGGAGAAACGTTGTGGCTCAATCGATAGAAAAAAAAGATGTACTGGACAAAGGTTTTGTCCGCCTCATCGACTTTATGGGTGGGGATGACCGCGTTGTACAAGCGGCCCGTGTATCCTTCGGCGCCGTATCTAAAGGTCCGGAACAAGATAAACGCTTGATTAAATATCTAATGGAACATGCGCATCACACCCCGTTTGAACATTGTTATTTCCAATTTCATATTTGCTGCCCCATCTATGTAGCGCGTCAATGGATGCGCCACCGTTGGGGATCTTACAACGAAGTAAGTGCCCGCTATACGGAAGTGAAGGACGAATTTTATATCCCGGACGCTTTCCGCGGACAAGATACTAAAAACAAACAAGGGTCCGTACCGGATTCCGCGTTGGATAATGCTGCCCTTCGCAAAATTTATGAAGACAGTATCGAGGCCTCTTATGTGGCTTACCATAAATTGTTGGAAGCCGGCGTGGCACGCGAAATGGCACGCGGGGTACTCCCGGTGTGCCAATATACCCAATTTTACTGGAGCGTAAATGCTCGGAGTTTATTTAATTTCTTATGCTTACGTACAGACAAACATGCACAAAAAGAAATTCGCGATTACGCGGATGAAATTGCCAAACTGGTAGCGGAGAAAATGCCGTGGTCCTGGGAAGCATTTGAAGCATTGAATAAGCAACTCCCGTTAGGTTCCGAATAATAGAAAGAGGTTTGTATGAGAGTGCTTGGAATGATTATGGCCGGCGGAAAAGGAGAACGCCTCTACCCGCTGACAAAAGATCGCTCAAAACCGTCCGTACCTTTCGGGGGGAAATACCGCATTGTAGATTTTGTATTGTCTAATTTCGTAAATTCGGGTATTTTTTCATCTTACGTATTGGTACAATATCTGTCACAAAGTTTGATTGAATATTTGCGTACTACTTGGAGAACGGAAGGAATTGCGTCGGACCATTTCCTTACTTGCGTTCCGCCACAGATGCGTTTGGGAGAAATTTGGTATCGCGGCACGGCCGACTCCGTGCGTCAAAATATTAACCTGGTGCGTGATTTTGCCCCCGATTTGGTGGCTATCTTTGGGGCAGACCATATCTATCGCATGGACATCAGGCAGATGATTCAATTCCACTTGAAAAGCAAAGCCGATGTAACCGTGGCCGCTAACACCGTTCCGCTCAAAGACGCTTCCTCTTTTGGGGTGTTGGGAACAGACAAGGACGACCGCATCATACAGTTTGACGAGAAACCCGCAAAACCCAACCATATCCCCGGGAATCCAAAAGCCGCTTATGTTTCCATGGGCAACTATATCTTTAACACGGAAACCCTTTTACAAGTGCTTCAAAAACGGTTTTGCGATATTCCCGCTCTTGATTTTGGAAAACATATCTTGCCAAAAATTCTGAAAGATTACCGAACGTATGCGTATAATTTTCAGAGTCAGGTTCTCCCCGGGGCCAAACCGTATGAAGAACAGGGCTATTGGCGCGATGTGGGAACGATTGAATCTTTCTGGCAAACAAACATGGATCTGTTAGGTCCCAAACCAAAATTGGATTTAAATAATCCCAAATGGCCTATCAGCACTACATTGCACAAAGTTCCTGCCACCAAGTTTTTTGGCGGCGCGGTTACCAACTCCATTATCGGAGACGGGTGCATCATTCATCCAAAAGCTAAAATTAAAAACAGTGTTATCAGTGACAGTGTGATTATCGGAGAAGGCGCCGAACTGGATGGATGCGTGATTATGGACAACTGCGAAATTAAAACCGGTGCAAAACTGAAAAAAGTTATTATGGACCGTTTTAATACCGTTGCCCCCAAACAAACCATTGGCTTAAATCTCGAACAAGATTCTCAAAAGTATTACATTGATCCTTCCGGCATTGTAGTATTGCCACGGGGGAAAAATAAATTTTAAACAAAGGGCGCCTCGAGCGCCCTTTTTGCTATGATTAAAAAACTTCGCTTAAAAAACCAGGAAGAAATCCTACTTGCATTGGGTACCCAAGACAGCAAATTGCGTGCGTTGGAAAAAAACTTCAAAGTAACCATCTTTGTTGCGTATAACGATGATGAAAATGGAGCCACTTTAAATATTAAAGGAACAAATTCCCGTGTAGACAAAGCAATTGCCAAAATCCAAAAAGATTTGTCCCTTAATGAAAAAAAATTAGCGGACAATTTGGTAAAAGATACGCGCCCGTTCGTGGATAACATCATTTTCCGCCCCGAACACGGAAAGCCGATTGCCTCTCGAAGTGAAAATCAAACGGTCTATATTCAAAGTATTTTTGAAAATGATTTAGTCCTCTCCTACGGGCCGGCCGGGACCGGAAAAACTTTTTTGGCTTGTGCTTGTGCCCTGCGGGCGTGGGAACTGGGTTTGGTAAAACATATCATAGTTACCCGCCCTATTGTGGAGGCCGGAGAAAAATTAGGTTTTTTACCCGGCAACATTGAAGAAAAAGTAGATCCTTATCTTCGCCCCATTTATGATGCTTTTTACACCATGCTGGGCGCAGAAAAATTTAACACGCTCAAATACAACAACATTTTGGAAATCGTTCCTCTGGCATATATGCGCGGGCGCACCTTGGAAAATTCTTTTATCATTTTAGATGAAGCACAAAATACATTGCCGGCTCAAATGAAAATGTTTTTAACCCGTATGGGAATCGGATCAAAAATGGTTATCAACGGGGATTTATCTCAAATCGATTTGCCCGTTAAGGATCAAAGCGGCCTTTTACACGCCAAAGAAGTGCTGAAAAAAGTGAAAAATATTGCCTTCGTGGAATTTACCGCTCAAGACGTTGTGCGTCACCCGTTGGTTAAAGATATTATTGATGCTTATAATAAATGGGACAAGAAACAAAAGAGGACATTATGATCGTACACATCTTTTATCAAACCCCCATTCCTACTTATTTGCACCGGAGCGGAATTTTTAAAAAATGCGTGGAAAGCGCTCTCAAAAAACAGACCGCTCATCCGATAGAAGTGAACGTTATTTTTGTGAATGAAAAAGAAATCTTGCGCGTCAATAAACAATATCTAAATCACTGCTATGTTACGGATGTAATTTCTTTTAATAATGAACGTCCTTTGTTCTTGCCTAAAGGGGAACCGTGGGGATTCGGCGATATTTTCGTGTGCTACCAAGTAGCACGCAAAAATGCTCCTTCGTTTGGTCACACAATTTTAGAAGAAATGATGATGTATGTTACGCACGGAGCATTACATTTATCCGGCATGGATGACCACCAACCGCAGGAGCGGGCGGAAATGGACCGCCGAGCGGAAAAAATCATTCAAAAACTTCTTAAAAATAAATAATTTGTACAACGAAAACGCTTTAAGAAAGCGTAATGATTTTTGGCAAATTCTCTTCGCAAAACTCCAAATACTGCTGCTTACGGTGCAAACCGACATCAATGGGAATAATCTGCATTTGCTGATCGATCACGATATGATCAATAGGAGTATGCCCCACCACCTGCCACACGGGGCTTTGGTGATACGATTGAATAAGATCTTCTAAATCTTCCCAAAAAATTCCTCCGAAACGATTGGGCCCGCTGCGACGAGTGCTAATATTAAAAATAGGATGTTTGTAGAATTGATGCGCAACCGATTCTTTGAAGATAAGATTGATTAGCAACGCTAAATTAGAGGCGGTTAAATCTTCTATTTGGGAATCAAATACTTGCATCAAGCGCCGGCTTATTCCCGCGTGGGTGCATAAAAAGCCATGATAGGCATAGGCCGCTTTTAATGTCCCATCTGCAATTTTTTGTTCAAATTTTCGCTGTAATTCTATCAATTGAGGTTGCGGAATTTGCGAAATAGAGAAATTTCCCAAAAGGAGTTCCAGTTCGTGATTCCCTACCAATCGGATCACTTCCCCTCCCTTTTGTTTTGCTTGTTCCTGCAGTCGGTCCAATACACCTTCCACCTGTAGAGAATGTGGCCCACGATCTATCGTATCGCCGATTTGTAACAGTTGCGTATCGTCTCCGCACCAATCTCCATTGCCATTGATAAGCCCGGCATGGCTTAAAATTTGCAAAAAAGGTTCCAGGCGACCGTGAATGTCCCCTACCACAACAAAACGCTGCCCCTTTTTCCCCATGGAGTTTATCCTCTACAAATAATATAATATAGTATAGCAAAAACGCTGAGAATCGCAATAAAATAAATATGGCAAAATTGACACCACGTATCCTCAAGCAGTGCGCACGCATCATAGGAAAAGAAAACGTCCTCACAGACGATCTTTCTCTTTTGCTCTACGCTTACGACTGTTCCTTATCCCGTTCTCGGCCGGATGGCATCTTTTTAATACGTCGTGCAGAAGTTTTACCGCCGTTAATTACGCTGCTCAACCAACAACATATCCCCTTTATCCCGCGGGCTAGCGCCACTAACCATGCCGGCGGTTGTGCCACGTTAAACGGAGGCGTCATTTTAAATTTAACGCATTTAAACCGTATTTTGGAAATTAACACCGAACAAGGATATGCCGAGGTAGAACCGGGAGTTGTTACCGAAAATTTACAAAAAGAACTGGAACCCCTCGGATTTTTCTATGCGCCCGATCCCGCCAGTTCGCAAATATGTACTATCGGCGGGAATTTAGCCCAAAATGCCAGTGGGGCACGTTGCCTTAAATATGGCGGAACACTTGACCACGTGTTGGAAGCAACCGTTGTCTTGCCTAACGGCAACACCCTCCGTTTATCCCGCCAAGATGCGGGGCCGGACTTCATCGGTTTGTTGGCCGGAAGTGAGGGCACATTGGGAATTATTACCCGTTTAAAAGTAAAAATTTTACCGCGCCCGGAACATATCAAAACATTCTTGGTTACTTTCCCTTCGCTGGAAGCAAGCATCCAAACAGTCAGCACGTTGGTGGCTCGAGGAATTCTTCCCCGTTGCGTGGAAGCAATGGATAAAACAACCACTCGTGCTGTAGAAGATTTTGCACATGCCGGCTATCCTACGGATGCAGAGGCCTTGCTTATTTTAGAATTAGATGGAAATACCGAACAAGTAGACAAAGAAACCTCCCTTTTAGAGGAGCTTTGTGCCCAAAACGGGGCCTTGCAATTCCGCTGTGCAAAAACAGAACAAGAACGCGAAAACTTATGGAACGGCCGACGAGCGGCTTATGCAGCCATGGCCCGTTTGGCCCCCAACGTAATGGTAGGGGACGGAACGGTCCCACGTAAAGAATTGCCCCAAACACTCAAAAAAGTACGCGAAATTTTAACCGCACAAAACAGCGTGGCCAGCTTGCTGTTTCACGCAGGAGACGGCAACCTTCATCCACAAATTATTTTTGACGAGCGCATTAAACCCGACGTGATTCGTGCTAAACAAACGCTCAAACAAATTCTTCAGGCCTGTGTGGATTGCGGTGGAACTATTTCCGGGGAACACGGGATTGGCGTAGAAAAACGGGCATTAATGGCCTATCAATACGACAAACCCACCTTGGATTTATTTGCCCATATCAAAAAAGCGACCGATCCGAATTCCCTGGCCAATCCGCTTAAAATCTTGCCGATTCATTATGCAGAAGAAGCTCGTCCTACGCAGGGAGTGCCTCCCGCTTACCAAAAAGCAAACGAAAAATTTTCCGCCGGGGAACCGTTCCGTATTGTAGGAAAAAATTCACGGTTAAAAACCGAAGCAAAAAATTGCCTTTCTACCAACCTTTTCAACCAAATTTTAGATATCGATACGGCGAACTATACGGTTACGGTGGAGGCCGGGGTGGTCGTAAAAGATTTGTTGGAGCAGTTGGCCCAACATCGTTTATTTTGTGCACTGACTCCTTCTGAAGGAACCATCGGCGGGGCAGTGGCTTCCGGTTGCACTCCGTGGATATATGCACACCTTTTGGGAGTAGAAGCGTTGTTACCGGATGGTTCTTATATCCGTTATGGCGGGAAATGCGTCAAAAATGCCGCGGGGTATCCTTTAACCCGTCTGTTTGCCGGATCACAAGGAAAGTTTGGTCTAATTACCCAACTTACCTTGCGGGTATTTGCCAATCAATTGGACGTTCCAACCGATAAACCCTTTCAACCTTTACAACCCAACGTTTGGTGGAACTCTTTAAAACAAACATTAGATCCAGCGGGGATTTTACAATGAACTACGATTCTTTTTGCGAATTAAATTTCAAAAATCCCAAGCAACACTTATCTGTGTTGGAAACGCCCTTGGGGATGCGCTCCTTCGGGCAATCCGTTGCTTTTTGTAACCGATGCGGATTATGCTTGCAAAGTTGCCCATTCTATTTACTTTCGTTGGAAGAAACCTTTTCTCCGCGGGGATATAACCAGGCAATCCGTTTCCTGTTAAAAAAAGTTCTTTCCCCTATACGCAGTCGCAAAAAATTACAAGAACTATCCGTTTCTTGTACATTGTGCGGACGTTGCATGCAAGCATGCCCCGGGCAAGTTCCCACTCCTCAACATATATTGGAATTACGTCGGCTGCTTGATAAGAGATTCTTACCTTTTACGTTATATTTCCTCATGCGCTTACACAGCAAACATCCGAAAATTTTCTATACTTTGGCACGGCTTGGATTATCTTTACGCCGTATAGGCGTTATCAAATTATTACGTTTTAGTGGGTTAAGTTGTTTAATAGGGATGCGTTGGATGAACCAACTGGATAGAATGATTCCTCGTTCTTCCAAAAATGCACGCAAACAGTGGAAAGAACTTTTGCAAACAAAAGAGGAAGCCCCCTCCCTCATTTATATCCCTTCTTTAGAAACAGAACTGTTTTTACCTGAAATAGGCATTAATATGTGGAAATTAGCTTGCATCAACCATCGCCCGGCTTTATGGGCACATACCCCTACCGGATTATTTGAATACGTATATGGAAATCTGCGAGAAGCCCGTAAACAAGTAAAGAAGATTATTGAACAAGTAGATACTTTAGACAAAAAAGAAATCCCCGTTCTAACGGACAGTATTGATGTGTATAATTTTTTCAAACAGGCCGCTTCTTTGTTTGAAGATTATCCCCAATGGAAAGAACGCGCGGTCCAATTTGCGCAACAAGTTGTTTTTGCAACAGACCTTTTCCCGGAAGATTTAAAAGCCCCAACACCTTTTACAACTCCGGTTGCGCTGGAGTACGGGGCGCTTTTCTCCCGCCAAACAAAACCTTTCCAAACCATCGAACAAAAGTTACATACACTTTTTGCGGAAAATTTTGTACAGTGTAGGGACCGACAAGCGGATTTGCCGGCCTTTGGGTATTCCTTTTACGCGAAAGATAAAGCAACCCAAATTAGAGCATTAGCATTGCGCCCCCTGGAAAATCAACACGTGGGGACCGTGGTGGTTTTATCCGGATGGGCAATGATGGAAGTTTCTTGTAAAAAGAAAAAGACACTCCCCTCTTTAAAAGTGCTGCATGTGGCACAACTAAACGGGTAACTATATGCAATATACACAAACGGCAAAAAAATTAACCGCAGAAGAAAAACTAAGGTTGCTGGTTTCTTTCGGCACACGTATTTCTTCTGAAATCCGTTTGGACCATTTGCTTAACAGTATTGCCCGGCAAATCGCGCAAATTTTGGATGTTGGGCGTTGTATTATTTTCCTAATCGATCCGGACCGAGAAGAACTTTGGTCCAAAATTGCACAAGGAAAAGGTTTGGCTTATACCGAAATCCGCATGCCCCTTACTACCAAGGGGATCATTTCTCACGTCGCCAAAACCGGAGAAACCATCAATTTGCAAAACGCCTATGAAGATCCTCGTTTTTCCATGGCTATAGACATGGTAACCGATTTTCGCACGCATTCGTTGCTCGCCGTTCCATTAAAAAATAATACCGGCAAAGTGTTGGGTGTATTTCAAGTAGCCAACAAAGCAGACGATTTGCCCTTCGACCGAAACGATGAAGGGATTTTGTTGTTGCTTTCTACCCTGGCCAGTAGCTCTATTGAAATTGCTACTTTGTACCAAGAACTTTACGGCGCACAATTGGAAACGTTGTACCGCTTGGCTATCACGGCCGAATATCGGGACCAGCAAGATACGCGTTCTCACCTCAAAAACATTAGCATTATTTCTTTCTTACTGGCCGGAACCTTGGGAATGCCCAAACACGAAGCGGAAATTATTAAAAATGCCAGCACGTTACATGATATCGGGAAAGTGGCTTTGGCAGATAATATCTTGCTAAAACCGGGGAAACTTACGCCGGAAGAATTTGAAAAAATGAAAGAACACACGATATACGGCGGAAAAATTTTGGAAGGGGCAAAATCTAAAATTTTGCAGGTGGCCTACAAAATGAGTATGTATCACCACGAAAAATGGAATGGGAAAGGATATCCCAAAGGACTCAAAGGAGAGGAAATTCCCTTGGAGGCCCGCATTGTAACGGTGGCCGATGTGTTTGATGCGTTGTGTCAATTTCGCGTCTATAAAGATGCTTGGAAAACTCAAGACGCATATGAATACATGCTTAAGGAATCCGGACACTCTTTTGACCCGCGGGTGGTAGCCGCTTTCAAAAAAATCTATCCGGCTATCCGAAAATTATATTCGCATATCCCCGTTAACCAAATGACAGGCCCTTTCCCCGGTGATGAAAATATCCCAACGGAAAATACCGTTATCCGGATGACACAACAAGATTAAACGATACACCGCCCCTTCGGGGGCGGTTTTTTGTATACAAAAAAGATACAATATAGTGTCCTTTTGGCTTTCAACCTTAAGTACAATTTTTTAACGAGAGGAATTTGATGGAAAAAGAGACCGTCCTTGTCGGCCTGTCGGGCGGAGTGGATTCTGCCGCTACGGCCGTTATTTTAAAAGAGCAGGGCTACCGAGTAATCGGTGCCACGATGCTCATTTGGGATCCTTCCCTTCCGGTTCCAAAGGGGGAACATCAAAAAAATGCATGTTTGGCCCCTGAAAAAGAGGACCTTAGCGAAATAGAATCCATTGTTAAAAAACTGGGAATTGAGTTTTTAACCGTGGATTGCCGCAACGAATACCGCACCACCGTTTTAGATAATTTCCGGTTGGAATATGCGTGCGGCCGTACGCCCAATCCGTGCGTGCTTTGTAACAGTTTAATCAAGTTTGGCGTATTGCCTTCCGCGGCGGCCAAACAAGGCATTCAGTTTGATAAATTTGCCACCGGGCATTATGCGCGCGTAGAAAAAGATAAAAAAACGGGTAAATATTTACTCAAAAAAGCGATGGATTTATCGCGTGATCAAAGTTATTTTTTGCACCGTCTAAAACAAGAACAATTATCGCACGTTTTGTTCCCACTGGGCGATAAAACAAAGCCGGAAATCCGCGAAAAAGCACGTGAGGCCGGCCTCGTGGTTGCCGATAAAGAAGACAGCATGGACTTTTATTGCGGCGATTATAACGACCTGTTAAACTTCCCCAATAAACCGGGCGATATCGTTACCCTGGAAGGCAAAGTAGTCGCCAAACACAATGGGATTTGGAATTATACCATCGGCAAACGCAAAGGATTAGGTATTAGTGGATTTGCTGTGCCTATGTATGTGGTGAAAATTGACGCGAAGAAAAACCAAGTGATTATCGGCCCCAAAGAAGCGTTATATAGTGATACGCTTACCGCGGACAACGTGTCTTGGGTAGCCGGTGAACCACCTGCCAAAGAGTTTGATTGTGAAATCAAAATTCGCAATTTGCATCTACCGGCAAAAGCCCATGTAAGGGTAGATGAAAAAGGAAATTTTACCGCTAAATTTGCAGAACCGCAAATGTCTATTACCGCCGGTCAGAGCGCCGTACTTTACGACGGCGATATTGTACTGGGCGGTGGCATAATTTTGTAAAAAGACAAAGAAAAGCCCGACCAAACAGTCGGGCTTTTTGATATTAGATTTATTTCCCAAACAAATCTTTAAAGAAACTTTTTTTGCCACCCGTTTCTGTAGCAAGTGCTTCCAAAAGTTCTTTTTGCTTGGCCGTAGGTTTCCGGAGTACTTCGATTTTTACATTTACAAGCAAATCGCCAAAACCTTTTTTACCTAGCCGTGGCATCCCGTTGCCCTGTACTTTGAGGATTTCGCCAAACTGCGTGCCTTTAGGAATATTCACTTCTATTTCTTTTCCCTCAATAGTGGGCACTTTGATGCTTCCACCTAGCACAGCTTGCGGATACGTAACGGGCGCATCAATGATTAAATCATCCCCTTCACGGCGGAAAATTTTGTGTTCCTTCACGTGCACTTCTACATACAAATCTCCAAATCCTCCGCCATTGGTACCAATATCTCCCCCGTTTGATACGCGCAACGTCACGCCGTCGCGCACACCGGAAGGCACTTTAACGGTAATTTTTTCTTTCACACGTTTGGTGCCTACGCCGCGACACTCCTGGCACGGCTTTTCCACTACTGTACCACGACCACCGCAATCAGGGCAAATTTGACGCATGCTGAAAAATCCTTGTTGGTACGTTACATGACCCGAACCGTTACAGGAACGACACGTTTTGCGCTGACTGCCTGGTGCCGCCCCGGACCCATCACAAGCGGAACAATTATCACGGCGGGAATAGTCCACGGGAATTTCTTTCCCTAAAAAGGCCTCTTCCAGCGTAAGGGTTACATCCATTTTTAAATCTTCGCCGCGCTGGGCGCGTGGGGTACGACGTCCGCCGCCGAAACCCCCGCCAAAAATATCTCCAAATACGGAACCGAAGATATCGTTGATGTCCCCAAACCCATTTGCGTTAAAACCACCAAAACCACCTGCACCGTTTACCCCTTCGTGCCCGTATTGGTCATACATTTGCTTTTTTTGCGGGTCGGATAAAACGGAAAAAGCTTCGTTGATTTTCTTGAATTGTTCCTCGGCCGCTTTATCCCCGGGATTACGGTCTGGGTGATATTTCATCGCCTGGCGGCGAAAAGCCGATTTGATTTCCACTTCCGTAGCGGTACGTTCAATACCTAAAATTTGATAATAATCTTCTTTCATAGCTGTAGGCATAAGTTAGTTTATTATATTTTATGAAATTTACACTCTTTATGCTAGTTTGCTATTTTTAAGATATAATAGAAATATGCAAAAACAACCACTTAAAATTTTTCAGAGTTGCTGTGGTTTTTTAAAAGCAGGGGGGGTCGAATCTCTTCTTGTTTATTGGTATAAGAATACAAATCCTCACCAAATTTCTATGGACTTCGGGGCTAGCTGTTCAAATAAGGCAGATTTCGATTTTATTTCTTACGTACAGAAACGAGGTAATTTTTTTTTAGTAGGAAGAGGCCCCAATTGGATTTTACAAAAGATTTTCCATTTAGCTGACCTTTATAAATTGCTTAAAAAAAACAAGTACGATATTTTTCAGTACAACGGAGTTAGCGGATCGTTTTTATTTTTAGAAAGCTGGGTAGCCCGGTTAGCAGGGGTAAAAAGAAGATATCTTTTGGTACACAGCCCTTCGTTTGAATCAAAGATTCCTTTCTATAGGAAACTGGCACGTTGGAATTTATTCCATGCCCATACCCATTTTTTGGCAGTATCGGAGCTTGCTGGGAAATCTTTTTATGGAAATAAAATTCCTTTTACAGTTGTACATCCGGGAATTCATATCAGCGCGTTTGGTTACCGACCAGAGGTACGTGAGCAAATGCGCACAAAATTAAACCTTTCACACAATTTTGTAATAGGACATGTTGGACGGCTTGCGCTGGAAAAGAATCATCTGTTTTTATTAGAAATCTTCAACGAGATTTACAAGAGAAATTCCTCTGCACGGTTGATATTGGTAGGTGCTGGGCCGGAAGAACAAACCATTCGGCAAAAAGCTAGTCAGTTACAATTAGAAAAACAAATTTTGTTTACCGGTTTAAAAAAAGAGACAGCCCCGTACTATCAATGTTTTGATACGTTCGTAATGCCATCCTCGTATGAGGGTTTTGGGTTGGTGGCACTAGAAGCTCAAACTGCAGGACTCCCTTGTTTTGTGGCCGATACATTGCCTCAAGAAATTCAGGTATGTAATACGACACGAATCTCTTTGTGCAAAAATGCAGCCGTGTGGGCAGAAAAAATATTAACTACTTTTCCTTCCTTCATTAGAAAAGATCAGACGGATTGTATCCGACAAGCCGGGTTTGATATAAATGATACCATTAAAAAGTTAGAAAACCTATACTTGCAAGCCCTGTAACACTTTCTGCTCTCTTTATGCTATAATTATAGTAGCGGATTTTCCGTAAGTGAAAATCCGGCTGGAAATTATTATGTACGCAATTATTGAAACTGGTGGAAAACAGTACTGGGTAACCCCCGGTCAAAATCTGCAGGTTGAAAAACTGGACGCGAAAGCCGGTGACACCGTAGAACTTAAAGTTCTCTGGGCCGGTAACGAAGAGAGTACCTCAGCAGATACCAAAGCTGCCACGGCAGCCAAGGTCACCGCTCAAGTGGTTAAACACCTGAGAGGTCAAAAAGTGATTGTCTATAAACGCCGCCCCAAAAAAGGGTACGAACGCACCCAGGGCCATAGACAAAACTTAACGCAAATTAAAATCACGGATATCCAGTTATAAATTGGGAGATAAACAATGGCACATACAAAAGCTCAAGGTTCTTCCTCTAACGGAAGAGACAGCCACGGCCAACGTTTAGGCATTAAACGCTATGGCTCCCAGTTTGTAAATGCTGGGGAAATCATCGTCCGCCAACGCGGCACCAAGTTCCTGCCCGGAACGAACGTGTCTCGCGCTAGTGACGACAGCCTCTTTGCCCGCGTCAGCGGTATTGTTACGTTTGAATGGGCCAAAAAAGGCAAACAACAAATTTCCGTGTACCCCAAAGTTGCGGAAAACAAAGCCAAAGAGCCGGCTAAAAAAGCTGCAGCCCCCAAGGTTGCAACTGCCAAGCCCGCTGCCAAACCGGCCGCGAAAAAAGCTCCTGCCGCTAAACCTGCTGCCAAACCGGCTGCAAAGAAAACGGCTAAATAAGGCGTGATAATTTAAAAGCGGCGGGATTTTATTCCTGCCGCTTTTTTTGTTACACTATGAAAGAAGATTTTTTACACGTTGCACAAGATGAGTGGAGTTATACCGCCACCAAAACGTCTGCACGTAAAAAAGTAAAACGTGCACGCGCCAAGGCCAAACGCCAACTGTCCAAAAAATTATTGGCGCAAGATACGGACAAATGATAAGGATTTAATATGCAATCAGGCAGTTTTTTAGACCGCGTTAAAATTTATGTTACCGCCGGAAAAGGTGGGGACGGCTGTTTGTCGTTCCGGCGCGAAAAATTTATTGAATTTGGGGGACCCAACGGCGGTTGTGGCGGACGCGGTGGTGATGTTATTTTGAAAGCCGAACCCAACTTAACCACGCTACTCGAACTGGCCTATCACCCTCACATTGATGCCCCTAACGGCGAAAAAGGCGGGTCCTACAATAAAACAGGTCACGCCGGAGAAAACCGTTATGTATTAGTGCCCTGCGGCACAATCGTACGCAATATAGACGGCGAATTTTTAGTAGATCTCACTAAACCCGGGCAAGAATTTACCGTGGCTAAAGGCGGCACGGGCGGACGCGGAAACCAATCGTTTAAAACGCAGAAAAATACCGCCCCTCACATTGCCGAAAACGGTCAACCCGGCGAAGAAGTGACATTGCTCTTGGAATTAAAAATTTTAGCGGATTTGGGGCTTGTAGGATTTCCTAACGCGGGCAAAAGTACTTTTTTGAGCCGCATTTCCGCGGCACGCCCGCGCATTGCGGACTATCCGTTTACCACGTTAAACCCTAACTTAGGGATTACTCTCCACAAGGGAATGAGTTTTGCTACGGCCGATATTCCCGGTATCATTGAAGGAGCCAGCGAGGGGAAAGGATTGGGGATTCAATTTTTAAAACATATTGAACGTACGCGCGTGCTTTTGCATTTGGTAGATCCGGACGGATTTGATGATTTATCTGCCGAACAAAGCGTAAAAGTAATTGAAAAAGAACTCAAAAATTTCAATAAAAAACTTTACGATAAACCGCGCATCATCGTCATCAATAAAAAAGATTTACCGTCAGCTGATAAGGCCTACAAAGTTATCAGCAAAAAATTTAAAAAACAAAAAGTACTCCTTATGAGCGCGGCCACCGGCGAGGGCGTGGATAAGGTATTGGATGAAGTAGTCAAAATTTTGGCCGCCACCCCGGTAGAACAAATGGCAATTGCTGAAGAAAAACCCGTGGTGCACAAAGTGGAGCCAATATTCACTATTACACGTGATGAAGAAAACGTGGTACACATTACCGGCAAAAAAGTAGAAGAATTTATTGCTATGACAAATTTCAACCAACCCGAAGCCGTCACGCGGCTTAAAGGAATTTTCAAAAAAATCGGGCTTGAAAAAGCGCTTCTAAAACAAGGCGTACAAGACGGCGATTTGCTTGTGGTAGGTGGGAAAGAATTTGAATGGAACGGGGACTTTGACGAAGAGGCCCCCCAATCACCGGAGCATGCCGGTTACAAACGCCGTGCCACTAAAGCCGAGCGTTTGGCAAAGCGTAAAGCACGACGAAAAAAATCATCAAACGAACATTAAAAAGGGGCTCTTAGGAGCCCTTTTTTTTGGAAACTTTCTTTAATGTAGGAAGCAAGGAAGAAAAATTTTTACGCGTTTTACGCACCGCATACGGATAAGCATCTTTTTGCTCTATTTGATAAAAATCACCGCCCATCGTGTCGCGCATAAACGAAAGCAAAGATTCGTTGAAAACCGGGAAAATAAAATAATCATACGTTTCTTTTTCTTTCCCTTTTTGGAACCAAATATCCATGTTGGCAGAAATAATCCCCGCTAATTCCCCGGTGTTTGTCATTACGCCAGAGCCACTCATTCCTTTGCGGATACCAAAATTGTTGGTAAAAGCATAACCCAACGTTTTCAAATAGTACACTTCGTGCGGGTTTCCCTTCACTTCCCTTTTTCCGCTAAAAATAGAAATTACCGAAAGTTTACGATCCAGTAAATAATTTCCTTCGTCAAAAACTAAAATCGGCGGGAATGTTGGACTAAGCACATGGGCATACTGGCTTTTAACTTTACGGTTTTTTTCCAAAAATGAATCAAAGCGTTCTTTAGGCAAAGCAATATTGGGCGCGTTGGGATCTTTGGTGCGCATATAATAAGTGAGCGGAGCGCGGCGCAAATCAAGCTGTATCAAAGCAAAATCATCTTTTGCAAATACATCCTCGGAATATCCCGGATGGACGAAAACAGTAGGCTTTTTAGCCGAATGATACACCGAGGCCAATACGGAAATATCTTGTTCCAGCAAATCCATTTGAAGCGTACATTTGTTTTTACACAGCGTGTTCACGCAATGTGCGGCGGTAGCAAACCACCGTTTCCCCACGCGGGTAGCTTGGCATTTGGCACTTTGTTTACCAGATGAAATATAATACTCAAAAGTATGGTAAAAATCCTCTTTGGAAGAGTGCTTATTCTCATCCGTTACGGATATTACACTTACCTGAGCTACTACCCCCAGCGCAATAAACCCCAAAAGAAGTAAAAAGAGTTTCTTAAACATAAGCTTATTGTAGCAATTTGTAAAACTGCATGTAACAATAATAAAACCCCCGCTAAAAGCGGGGGTTTGTTTGTGCAAAAGAGATTTGTTATTTGTTTGTTACAAATACTCCGGGCCCCATGGTAGAGCTTACAGAAATGCTCTGCACATACACCCCTTTAGAGGTGCTGGGTTTTACGCGGAGGATCGTGTCCATCACAGCTTTTGCGTTTTCGGCGAGTTTGGCGGCATCAAAAGAGGCCTTGCCAATAATCGCGTGCACGATACCGTAAGCATCGGCTTTGAATTCAATACGACCGGCTTTTAACGCTTTGATGGTATTAGCCAAATCAAAGGTAACGGTGCCGGATTTCGGGTTCGGCATCAAACCGCGCGGACCCAAAATTTTGGCAGCTTTGGCCAGGTCTTTCATGGTGTCAGGGGTGGCAACTAAGACGTCAAAGTCAATTTTCCCTTTCAACACCTCTTCTACGATGTCTTCGCAACCAACTTTGTCGGCACCGGCTTTTTGCGCTTCTTGCGCATGTTCGCCTTTGGCAATTACCGCGATACGTTTGGTTTTACCCGTACCGTGCGGCAATGCCACCGTGGAGCGGACTTGTTGATCGGCTTTTTTGGTATCAATGCCCAATTTAACGTGAAGTTCAACCGTTTCATCGAATTTGGCTTTAGCGTTATCTTTTACGATTTTGACGCCTTCGTCAATCGTGTAAACCTTGGACTTATCGTACGCTTTTTGAGCTGCTTGTAATCTTTTTCCCATCTAAATACTCCTTAGGTTCAAACGGGCTTGCGCCCTCCCTTAGTTTAAATTTATTTTACTACGTCTACACCCATGCTGCGGCAAGTACCTTTTACCATTTCCGCGGCTTGTTTAATATCTTTTGTGTTCAAATCGGGCAATTTGGCAGCCGCGATTTTTTCACATTGGGCTTGTGTAATCTTGCCGACTTTATCTTTGTGCGGAGTCCCAGACCCTTTTGCGAGTTTGAGTTCCTTGATAATCAGCGTGGCCATAGGCGGCATCTTGGTAACAAAGGTGAAAGAGCGGTCTTCAAAAACAGTGATGATGACCGGAATCTTAATTCCCTTTTCCATTTTAGCCGTTTTGGCGTTGAATTGTTTGCAGAATTCCATGATGTTTACACCATGTTGCCCCAAAGCGGGACCTACTGGCGGTGCCGGGTTGGCAGAACCAGCGGGAATCTGCAATTTGATGTAACCTTTAATTTTTTTCTCTTTTGCCATTTGTGTTACTCCATAATTTTTACTGCATTACTGCGGTAAAACTAGTTCTTTTCCACCTGCAAGAAATCTACTTCTACAGGGGTGGCACGGTCAAAAACCGTAACCATTACTTTTAGTTTATTCTTTTGTTCGTTTACTTCTTCAACCGTACCAATGAAGTGTTTGAACGGGCCTTCAGTAATACGTACACTTTCGCCACGTTTGAATTCCACCACATATTTCGGTTTGCCTGAATTGTCGTTGACTCTGTCCAAAATATCTGCGATTTCTTCTTCGGGAAGAGGAACCGGATTCGGATCCCCCAAGAAGCCGGTCACACCGGTAATATTACGAATGAACCAATAGGCCTCACTCGTAAGATTCATTTGAACGAGCACATAACCAGGGAAAAATTTGCGTTGGCGGGAAATTTCTTTGTTTTGTTTAACTTCCAACACCTTCTCGGTAGGCACTAGGGCTTGAAAAATGCGATCTCCAAAGTGATAGGTTTCCACATCTAACAAAATGCGTTTGCGCACTTTTTCTTCGTGCCCGGTTTGCGTATGCACGACGTACCAAGCTGTTTCCACTACAGACATTAACGTCCCCCTACCACAAAGCCCAAAGCTCTGGTTAAACCAAAGTCAATCACGCTGACGTACAGGGCAACTAACGCAACTACAATAAGAACCAAAAAAGTGGCCTGTACCACTTCTTGTCGCGATAGCCAAGTGGATTTTTTAAGTTCGCTTACCGATTCCTTAACAAACTGGATTGCTTTATTCATAGAATTTTACTGTTCCTTGGTAAAAACCTGGCAGGAGCGGAAGGACTCGAACCTTCAGTCCCGGTTTTGGAGACCGGTGGTTTACCAGTTAACCGACGCTCCCACAAAAATCTTATGAAGCTTTTCCTTCTTTATGCGTGGTGCTCTTTCCGCAAGCTTTGCAGAATTTTTTGAGTTCCAACTTATATTCTTTCTTTTTGCCGCGCACTTTGTAATAGTTTTTATTTTTGCATTCGGTGCAAATCAGCGCGATTGTCATTCTTTCAGTTGCCATCTTTCTTTTCCTTAATTTGCGTTTGTTCTCTACGTGGGGGCAATTAAGCCCCCACGCAACAGAGAACTAAACAATTTTACGACAATTACTCAATAATTTTGGTTACTACACCCGCACCTACGGTGTGGCCACCTTCGCGGATAGCGAAGCGCAACCCTTCTTCCATGGCTACCGGGGTAATAAGCTTTACTTCGATTTCGGCGTTGTCACCGGGCATGATCATGTCTTGTTTGAAAGACAATTCGCCGGTTACGTCCGTGGTGCGCAAGTAGAATTGCGGTTTATAACCCGGGGTTAACGGGGTATGGCGTCCGCCTTCTTCTTTTTTCAAGATGTAAACTTGGCCCGTGAAATGTTTGTGCGGGGTGACCGATTTCGGAGCAGCCAATACTTGACCGCGTTCTACTTGGTTCTTGTCGATACCGCGGAGCAATATACCTACGTTATCGCCGGCAATACCTTCGTCCAAAAGTTTGCGGAACATTTCGATACCGGTGGCTACGGTGGTCAAGGTGTCGCGGAAACCGATGATTTCCAAGTTGTCACCTACGTGTACC
>JAEEGL012567152.1_pt1 | contig 24014 bp, 22 predicted proteins | sample 9134231 | NCBI WGS metagenome assembly JAEEGL01 (sample SAMN16246548, study PRJNA631951) | gut metagenome | biome: gut microbiome; feature: rumen; material: fiber-attached | host: Bos | place: Iran: Karaj | collected 2018-10
AAACGATAAATATAGTATTTCTTTAAATTGCCTTGAATATATTCTTCAGCAATCTTTTTACTTTTACCATAGTCATTATCAAGTTCTGCTTGAATACTAGAAGTTATGAGCAAAGGAATATTTTTGTTTTTGATTAAATCAACGATTTTTTTTGTTAAATCACTATTTCCTTGATAAAATTCTTCCACCGTTTGTGGTCTATTAACACCAGCTAAATGAAATATAAATGATATATCATTGATATTCTTTTCAATTTTATCAAATTGATCTTCAATATCATAAGATATAACTTCAACATCCTCTATTTCTTGTAAATGAGATACTAGGTTTTTACCAATAAATCCTTTACTACCCGTAACTAAAACTTTCATAAAAAAACTCCTTAAACATTTATATAAAAAGTAAGATGAATTAAATAATTCATCTACTTAAATAAATCTAACTTTTTTAATAACTCTTCCATCTCTTTGATATTTAATCTCTCGGTATTATGAGAGTTATATTCTTCAATAGTATCCAAGTCAGCGTTGCCTTCATCAGTATACTTTTGGTAGTTTAAATTTCTATTATCAGCTGGGATACGATAATAATTTCCCATATCAATAGCATTTACCATTTCTTCTTTTGTAACTAGTACTTCATATAGTTTTTCACCATGTCTTGTACCTATACAATTAATTGGCAAATCACTATTTTTAAGATTCTTAACAGCTTTAGCTAATGTCTCAATTGTTGCTGCTGGTGCTTTTTGGACAAACAAGTCACCTTGTTCTCCGTGTTCAAATGCATATAATACTAAATCAACGGCATCTTCAAGTGTCATCATAAATCTCGTCATTTTTGGATTAGTAATTGTTAGTGGTACTCCTTTTTCAATTTGTTCACAGAAAAGTGGAATAACAGATCCACGAGAAGCCATTACATTTCCATATCTAGTACGACAAATTATTGTTCTTCCTTCTCCTAGATCACGACCTTTAGCAATAGCAACTTTTTCCATCATAGCTTTACTCATACCCATTGCGTTAATAGGATAAGCCGCCTTATCTGTTGATAAAACTATAACTTTTTTAACATTATGATTAATTGCTGCTTCTAAAACATTATCAGTTCCTAAAACATTAGTTTTAACAGCTTGAATAGGGAAAAATTCACATGATGGTACTTGTTTAAGTGCAGCAGCATGGAATATATAATCTACTCCATCCATTGCATCATCTACACTACGAAAATCACGTACATCACCAATATAAAATTTAATCTTATCATTTTTATATTTTATACGCATATCTTCTTGTTTCTTTTCATCACGTGAAAAGATTCTTATTTCTTTAATATCAGTATCTAAAAACCTTTTTAATACAGCATTCCCGAAAGAACCTGTACCACCAGTTATTAATAAAACTTTATCTTTAAATATACTCATTTTATTTGTCTCCTATATATCTTTCCAAGATTTTAACAGATAAATTAACATTACAGTTCTTTTCAAAATAATGTCTACCATTTGAACCCATTTGTTTTCTTAACTTTTTATCTTTAATTAATCTATTAAAACAATTTTTGAATTCTTTTAGATCCCCATTTTCTACCCAAAAACCACATTTAGCATCTTCTATCATTTTGCTATAGTCAGTATTCTTATCTATTGCAGCCATAATAGGTAGTGAACACTCGAAATAAGACAATGTCTTTGAAGGATAATTCGGAATAGTGAATCTACGATCTAGAAAGATTAATCCGATATCACATACTCTTGTTAAATTTTCATAATCATCACGCGGAACAAAATCATACATCAATACATTTTTGTAACCATTTTCTTTAATAGCATTAAAAATCCTATTCTTTTCAGTACCACGACCGATTAATAAAAATTTAACCTTATCATTATCTTGATATTCACGTATTACATCAACTAAGAAATCTAATCCTTGTGGTCTTCCAAAATTGCCACCAAAAACAGCAACAACATCATCTTTGTCTAAATCATATTTTTCTCGAATATTATTATATACTTCATAAGGTATATGCTTTTTCTTTTTAATAGCCACTGTATTTTGAAATATCTCAAATTTATTATCTTCAAGGAATGGATTATGATTTTTAATATAATCAATATTTCCTTGTGACATACATCCTATTTTTGAACTAATCTTATATAAGCGTTTTTCTTTGTATCTAAAATACATGTAAATTGGGCTACGCTTACTATACATTCCAATATCAACACCATTTTGTGGAAAAATATCTTTCATCATTAAATATGATGGTGCTTTGAATTTCTTCATTGCCCATTCCACAACTTTATACATTGTAAGTGGTGGCGATTGAAACAATATTAAATCAAATTCTTCGTTTCCAAAGAACTCATTTATACCCTTCTTCAGATCTTTACTTATTTTGAAAAAAGTTGTTGCTTTTTCAAATAAAGATACTTCATAAAGATTGCCAGTTCTAACACGCAAAACAGGTATTCCGTTCTCTTCAAAAAGAGTTGTCTTATCAATTTTCTTTTTTTCTTCAGCAACAACCACTTTTATTGAATGATTATGCTTGTTTAAAGCTTCAGCTAAATCGGTATATATATTACTACCCTTTTCTGGTTTTAAATAATCCGACGTAATAAATAAAATTCGCATAAACACCACCCCACCATTTGGTATTATTGTTTTCCTATGAATTCTTTGATCTTATCACTATTAGTTTTAACAGATTCTGCATCTTGTTTCATAACATACAATTCATATTTTGGCATTGAATAACAGCTACCCATTCCATCTGTACCAACTAAATTTTGTTTTTCTATTGTCCATCCTGTCATATTGTTTAATTGTGACTTCACGATTCTTTGAATACTCTTTTGATCTAAATTAGTTGAAAAATACTTGCTAATTGCATCCAATATACTTGGATAATTACTCAACAAAGTTGTTGATGATGTTAATTTACTGATAACAGCATCTAATACTTTTTGTTGATTTTTTACACGTTGTACATCGCCATCTTTGAAAGCGTGTCTCTCACGTGCAAACGCTAAAACGTTTCTCTTTGTTAAATGGTTCCATCCTTTTTTATAGCAAATCGTTCTATCGCCGTCTCTACAAAAACTGTAATCACTATATACATCAATGCCACCTATTGCATCTACTACTTTCTCGATTGTCGAAAAATTAACTTTTGCATAATAGTTAATATCAATATCTAATAATTTTTCTACTGCTTTGATGCTTTCATTAACTCCGTAGTAACCTGCATGAGTTAATTTATCGTAAGCATTTTCTCCCTTGCTTGGAAGAACTACATAATAATCACGTGGAATTGATGTTAATAATAATTTATGATTTTTAACATCTACTGATACTACCATATTAACATCAGTATTCATTACTTTGTTGATAGATCCATATGCATCGCCACCAGCGATATAAATATTAAACGGAGTATTAGTAACATCAACTACTTTAACTATTTCTTTAGTATCCCCTTTAACTGGTACTTGAATTGAAAACAAATCTTTTAAGTTTAAATCCATTGCTTTAAATTCATCTGATTCAAGTAATGATTCAATCGTACCATTAATTAATACGGCATCAATCGCTTTATCTTGTAGGTCATCAAACATTTTAACAACATCATCATATTCAACTATCTCAAGTGTTTTTTTAACATCGCTCTTTAATGTTTTAACAGCATCATTAAAACTATCATTCTTGTATAATCCTATTTTCTTGTCCTTCATTGTTTCTTTTGTTAATTCTGAGTCAGCTAATACTTTTAGTTTATATTCTTCTGTTTGTTCTAGTTTTTCACCGAATTTACTCAAGAAATCAATCGTCTTATCTGAGTATTTTATACCAACATATGATATAAATCCAAAGATTACAAGTAGCACTGCTGCTACTGTTTTAATCTTTGATTTTACTTTCCTTGGTAATATTAATAACATAAGTATTAAGTAAATAACGCCTATTACAACATATATTAAAGTTAAATACTTTGTTGGTAACATATCTAGCTTATATAAATACATGCAAAAAATTAGCATTACTACGATAGATACAAATGCTATTAATCTAAAAAATATATTTAATATTAACTTCTTTTTCTTGTTAACTTTTTTTGCCATTCTAATAATTCCTCTCTATAATAATGGAAATTCATAAAAATTATATCAAAATTATATTAATCATTCAACTTATATAGTAAAAAAAGACAATATTTTTAAATGAATAAAAAAGGACGATTTATCGTCCTTTTACTATTCTATTTCAATGACTTTGGCTTCGTTATTCTTACTATATTCTTCAATATCACGATTAACGCGTTCTATTTCGTCAAAATCAAAGCCATTTTTCTTTTCTTCTTGTTGTTCTTGTGTTAAACGATTAATTTCTTCATCAATCTTTTTAATTAACTCATCGTAGTTATCACGAATTTCTTCAGTATCAACATTCTCTTCTTCTTCTAAAGTAGCGATCTCATCATCTAATCTTTTGATAATATCATCAAAATCTTCATAATTGTCTTCATTTACTTTATTTTCTAAAGCTTCAATTTCTTTATCAAGAGCTTCGATTAATTGTTCATAAGTAATATTCTCATTTGCGAATTCATCTTTCTTGATATTTTCAACAAGATCACTCATATTATTGTCTTCTAAGAATTCTTCAAAGTCATTTTTAGAGTCTTCACGAGCTTCATTCTTTTCAAGTAGAGCGATTTCTTTATCGATACTATTAATTAATTCTTCGAAGTCATAATATTTCATATCAGCTGCTTTAACATCTTCAACTACCTCATCAAAATCGTTTTTATCTAAGAATTCCATGAAGTTGTTTCTTACTTCTTTAACGTCTTTATCATCTTCATTTTCTTCTTCTAGTTTAGCGATTTGTTCTTCGATTTCATTAACTATTCTTGTGATTTCATCCTCATCATCTGGGATATCATCATTTAATTCAACATCAAGTTTTTTGATCTCATCATCAATCTTCTTGATTAATTCTTTTAATTCTTTATCTTCTTCAACAACTTGATCTTTGATATCAGAGAAATCATTTTTCTCTAGGAAGTCAGTGAAACTATTTCTAACTTCTTTTACTTCACTAGTATTATCTTCCTTCTCTAGTCTTTTGATTTCTTCATCAATCTTACGAATGATTTCATTGATTTCTTCTTCATCATCTGGAATATCATCATTTAATTCTTCATCAAGTCTTTTGATTTCTTCTTCAATTTCATCAACAAGAGCTTTGATATCACGATCTTCTTCTTCACGAACAACATTTTCTTTAATATCGTCAAAATTGTTGTTTGCTAAGAAATCTTCAAAGGAATTGCGAACACGTACTACTTCTTGAATACCATTCTTCTTCTCTAAATATGCGATTTCTTCATCTATTTGACGAATAATATCATTGATTTCATCTTTATCATCAGGAATATCATCATGAAGTTGTTCATTTAATTTAGCAATTTCTTCATCAATCTTCTTTGTTAATTCTTGAATATTATCGTCCTCTATCTCTTTATTTTCATCTACTTTAAATACTTTAATATCTTTAGCATTTAATGTAGGAAGTTTAATAATTTCATTTAAGTCTACTCTTTCATAATCATTTGGAGCTATTGTTTCTTCACCATTCATATTGAAGATTACATCTTCTTCACTAGATGCAATATGTTCACTAACTGCATCATATGCATTTATTGCTACTGGTGAACCAATAATAGTTCTAACCTTTCTAGATGGTCCACTTGAAAGTAAGATATCTAAACTTGGGTAATCTTTTTCAATTGTTTCAAAGTTATCTAGAATAAAGTTAAATGATAAATCATATCTTTTCTTCATTAAAAAGTCATAGAATTGATCAATAAATACGGCAGATAATGAATTGAAATATAAATCTTCATCTCTATTTATAAAGAATATTGCAAATTTATGATCTAGATGTAATTCTTTCATCGGTGTAGCTAACATTTTTGCTAAATTAGGATAATTAGTAAACTTAGTTAATTCTTGACGAACAATAGATACTACTGAACCTTTAGTGTCCTTAGGCATTTTTACTACAGGAGCAAGAAGATTAGCAGAACGACAATCTAATCCTTCTAAGTTCTCAAATAAATATTCTTTTTCCTCAAACATATTTAATAGTTCAACAATACTATTAAAGTTAATTTGTTCTTCTTCTACATTTTCGAATAAGAACCATACTAAGCCCAAGAATAAATTCTTAGATGTTGTTACCCAGAAGCGATCAGATTCTACATTAAAGAGAATACTAGCGATTTTTTCAACACTTCTTGTTGCTTCATCAATACGATTATTCTTATAAAGGGAATATGCATATGTTAAAGGATTCCATCCATCACTTCTTAGAGAGTCACGTAAGTTAATAACTACTGTTTCATAACCTCTATCTTGTAATGTATTATAAAATCTCCTTACATATTCTTCTTTAGAATCTAAAACAAAGAAACTTTCATTGTTTTCGATTAATAATTCTGTAAGTGGGAACATAACACCATATGTTTTTCTTGAATTAATCCTTCCACTTACGATAATATTGTTTTTTAAATTATAAATCTTCTTTAATAAATCCCTTTTATTCATCTTTTCACTCCTTATTATCCTATAATAATATTACAACAAAAATCTTTATTTGACAACAATAAATAATAAAAAAACTTTATTCATTCGAATAAAGTCTTTTTTATATTTTTATTCTTCTTCTGTAATCTTATTTAAGCCATCAATTAAGTCACAGAAAGAGTTTTTAATAGAACAAGTATAAACCATTAAAGCTTCAATATAATCTTCTTCAGTATGATTATCTTTATTAAGATCAGCTAAATCATCACTAACTATTACTTCATTATCTACTTCTAAAGATTTACAAGCTTTATTAGTAGAAGCTGCTAGTAATTTAAGTTCGTTTAGAAGCATATCTTTTTTAGATTCCATAGGTAGGCTCTTATAATAGTTCATAAATTCTTCAAAATTATTGAAATCTTCCATTATAATACCTTCCCTCTTATTTCTGTTTTTTCTTCTTCAGTTAATACTTCTTTATTACGATATTTTTTTAGTTTAACTAATTTCATTACACTAAGTACTTGTTGTAATTTATTTTGTTTGTAATAACGATATATACCATCTCTTACTAAATCACCTGCTCTTACACGTTCTTTAGCATAATCAAATGGAAGTTCTGCAAGATCTTTTGAATAAGTCTCATCAAGAGGCTCTTCACCAAAGTACTCACGGCATACTGAAGTATGTCTTTTCTTCATTTCAATCCATTTTTCACCCTTTGTCATATTAAGAGAGATTGGATTCATATGATCTTCAATAAGACTTACAAATAATCCTTGAAGTGCAACTTTTGTTTTATCATCTAATTCTTTCCAGAAGAAACTATCTCGATAATTACAATAGATATAAGTAACATCACCAGCATTTAATACACAAGCAGCACGTCTTATTACACGCCACTTTCTATCATCTGTACTAGGTAATGTTTCTTTAATCATCTTCATTACCTTATCTTTGTATCTATTTCTAAGGTCTGCTGGTGTAACAAGTTCTTGTTGTTCTTCAGGAGGTAATTCCTTATTCTTTTTCATGAACTTGTTATATATCTTTTCATATTCATCGAATAATGGTTTCTTATGAAGTTCTCCAAAGAATAATGCTAGATCCGTATATTCATCAAACGCACCATCATATTGATCAAATTCAATATCAAGAATCATATTTGAAATGATTTTTAATTCATATACATTACTTGGTTCTCCATAAGTTCTATATCTTAATATATTTCTTAAACATTCTTTAGCTTGGAAAATACCGCGAGAGTCTCCATTTACTTCTTCAACAACATATTCTAAGATTTCTTCATTATCTAAAATAACATCTGGATAACTCATAACAATATCAGCCATTTGTTTCCATTCATTATCAGACTGAGTTGCTGCTATTACTCTTTCTTCAACTAACTCTTTCTTGGTAAAGTGAATTCTTTCTGGTTTTTTCTCAATAACCTCTTCTTCTTCAGGCATCATATGAATTAGTTCGTGTTCTGGAACTATTTCTTCATGTGCTGGCATCATATGAACAAATTCATGTTCAATAGTGTCATCCTTTGGTATACGTCCACCTAACTTCTTTTGTAATTCTCGTAGTTTTTTCTCTAAATCCCTTAGACGATCTTTTTCGTATTTAACTTGACGTTTAGCATTAATATATGAATTACACCTATTATTTACAATAGTATCAATAAATGTTTCTTGTCTACTATAAGCACTAATAATAGAATCCAATTCTTCTTCCGGTAAATCAAGTCCATAGTGTTTATTTAACCACTCTAATTGTTCTTTTAATCTAGAATCATCCCAAACAGATTTTTCTATTTTACCATCTTCAAGACCTTTTTTAAGTTCATTAACAATCTGTTCTTGAACTTTATAACTAGCGGTTTTAATTAAATGCCCGTGTAATTTACTAATTTTAGTCTTTAAGTTTTTACCCTTATTATTGTAAGCTACCATTAAACAACATAAACCAGATAGATGTTCATATCTAGTAGCTAACATTTCATTTCTTGCTAATTCACTTCGACAATAACGAATATTACTTTGAATACTTTCATATTCTTGTCTTAGTTCTTCTATACTTTGAGTCATAACTCCTCCTCTATCATACGATATCATTATATCATATGAATTCTTTTATAGATATTTTTTTAATTCAGTTTCAAATTCATTCTTATAAAGATTCAATTTTTCTTCAGTTTTAGCTTCAAATCTCATGGTAATATTAGGACCCGTATTAGAAGCACGAACAAGGGCAAAGCCATCATCAAATTTTACTTTAACACCATCAATCGTGATAAACTTATAGCCTTTACTCTCACAATATTCACGAATCTTATCAACAATCTTAAACTTAGTATCATCCGTTACTTTAACTTTAATCTCTGGTGTTGAATAATATTTCTCTAAGTTCTCTAAATAACTACTTAATGGTTTATCACTATTAGAAATCATTTCAATTAGTCGCATACCTACATAAATACCATCATCATATCCAGGCCATTTATCACGGAAATATACATGACCTGATAATTCTCCTGATAATGGATAATCACCTTCAGCAGAAGCTGCTCTTGTATATGAGTTACCTGTACGATACTCTATTGGTTTAACACCTAACTTTATTAACTCATCTTCAAGTGTCTTAGAACATTTAACATCAAATAAACATTCTTTCTTAGGTACTTTATCATAAAGATAATCCCACATAACTGCTAAGAATTTATCAATTTCAATGAATGTTCCTTTTTCATCGATAAAACCAACACGGTCAGCATCTCCATCATAACCAACACCAACATCTGCATGATTCTTTAATACTTCTTCTTTTAAGATAGTAAGGTTTTCTTCAACACATGGATCTGGATGGTGATTAGGAAAATTACCATCAGAGATATCAAATAAAGGAATCGCATCGATTTCATTTGTTAATCGTTTAAAGATATCTCCTGCTATAACACTACCTGTTCCATTACCACAATCATAAATTGCTTTAATCTTTCTTCCAAAATGTAAGTCTTTTGTTACTAAGTTAATATATGCCTCTCTTATATCAACATCTTCTACTCTGCCTACTCCATTTTCATAATCTTGTTTTTCAATTAAATCATGAATTTCCATAACAGATTTTCCATATGCATTATGAACACCATTATATGAAAATTTAAAACCATTATATTCTTTTGGATTATGACTAGCGGTTATCATCATACTAGAATTACATCCTGTATAATTAGCAGCAAAATAACACATTGGTGTTGTAGCTAGTCCTATTCTTTTAACAATAACACCTGTATCAACAAGCCCTTTAACCAAGCTTTTCTCAAGTGCTACGCTAGATAATCTATTATCATAAGCTACTACTGTTGTACTAATATTTTGTCTTATTAACTTAGTACCAAAGGCTCTACCTATATGATATGCTAATTCATCACTTAATTCTTCACCATATACCCCTCTAATATCATATTCTCTAAAAATGTTTCTTAATAGTTCCATATCTTCCTCCATTTTAATATTAACATACATCTATTTCTTTATTAACTTATTTTCTAATAATTTACTTAATGCTTTATTACCTTCATTTGTTAAATGAATTTTATCTACCATTAAATAATTACTGTTATTATTTATTTCTTGATAAAAATCTATTGTGTTTTCATTAGAGAAAGTATTCTCTAATAAAACAAAATATAATTTATTATCCGGATATAACTTTATTAATTCTTGATAATCAATTTTAACTGTTTTATCAAAAACAAAGACAATGTTATATGATAATGATTTATTAGCTTTCTTCTTATTTAATTCTTCTTTTACCTTGTTGTAGGTAAAATCTTTATTAACAACAATATCTGTGTTCTTAAGATCATCTGATAAATAACTAGATAGATTAATTAATAAGTCATTACCTATTAAAGTAATCTTTTCTTTTTCTTTTAAATTATGTTCATTTTCAATATTTTCTTTTTCTTTAACTATTTGTTCATGATAATAATCATATATTGCATCATATATTGTTTTTGAGTAAGCTTTCATTCCAGATCCTGTTAAATGAACTCTATCCGCAACTAGATATTCTTTATGCCCTTTTGCTCTACTTACCCAGTCTACAACATGAACATTCGAATACTTCTTAGAGAAGTTAACTAAGTTTGTATTAAAACTTTTAAAATCCGCATTTGTAGCATTAACCCAGAATACTGGACGATCACCTATTGTCTTCATATAAACACTTTTACAAGAACTATTACATTCTCCGTTAGTGCCCAAGTTAATGATGATTACATCTCCCAGTAACCCTTTATTTTTTAGATTCTTTAATAATTCATTTAATTCGTAGTCAGTTCTACTTACTTTAGCATCAAAATAACCTTTAGGGAATGTTTTATAAAGTTCTGTTATTGCTCCTAACATAACAGAATCCCCAATACCTGTTACTTTTAAATTCTTAACAAAACTATCTAATTCTTCTTCACTCTTTAATATCTTATTAAGATCATTTTGATAACTTTCATTTTCCTTCTCTTGATTACGAAGATATTCTTCTCTTTTCTTTTCAACTAAATCTAAGTTATCATTTAGTTTATTCTCCAAAGCTTCCATATCGCTAGTGTAATCACGAGAAATAATATACTTAAATAAACCTATTAAAGTTGGAATACCTATTAATATTAAACAAATGATATAAAGAGGTTTCTTTAACTTCTTTTTATCAATGGATAAAGCAAGATGTATTAAATATGAAATAATAAACGTAATAATAATTATTAAAGGTACTTTGATATAGTTATGAAGATTAGTATATTGGAATAAGAATATTACAGGATATTGTACTAAATATACTTCATAACTAATAGAAGATATAAACTTCATAACTTTATCAAAGATATTAAGTTTCTTTCTACTATCTGATACACTAAATGTTATTAATCTTAATGTTATTAAACTAGATAGAATCATACTAACTAAGAATAACTTGCTATTAACATCAATAAAGATGAATGATAATAAAAGAATTACTAAGTATAAATAGAAGATTATTCTATTAATTATTTTATTTTTATAAACAAGTATTTTAATCTCGTGAAAGAATGCTAAGAAGACACCAAACAATAGAGCATATACTCTTGTTAAAGTATGGTAATATGCATACATTACTTCATTACTATTAAACTTAATGTAAAAGAATATAAAACTTATTAAAGCTAGTGTATATGGTATTAAGACTGCTACTGTCTTATCATAATTATCTTTTATTTTCTTTAATAACATATATAAAAATGGAAATACTAGATCAAATTGTAATAATATGCCCATATACCATAAGTGCATAAATGGTGAATCAATATGTTTTGCAAAATAATCTAAGTTAGCGCCTATTTGCCATAAATTGTTATAGCCCAACAATGCACTAGTACTTTCTGGTTTTAAATTGAACCAGTTAATCTTATCAAATAAAGTTACAACAAAAATACTTACCATGATAACAACAAATAATGGTAAATAAAGTTTCTTTAGTCGATTAAGATAATAATCTTTTAAAGATACTTTATCATTTTTCATTAATGATTTACATGATAAATATCCTGATAAAGTAAAGAATATACACACCGCTAAATAACCACCTTTTAGGATATTTAGATGATATAAAAAGATTATAATACATGATATTACTCTAATTAAATCTAAGTTATGATAATACTTATTCTTCATGGTTACCTTCCATATTCTCTATTCTATGTCAATTATAACATAATAAAATTATTTATGATATAATCAAATTGTGTGGAGGTTAAATGGAATTTAGAGAATTCAGAAATCCAACAGAAAGAGATTATGATATAAATAGTAGTTTATATCATAGTAATAATAATGTAGATGATAATACAGCTTGTATAAATGAATTAACAAGTATTATAGGTATTCTAGAAGATATTGATGAAGATGAACTATATAAAAAATATGGTATTACTCTACATGAATATTTCTATCCTGATAAAGAAGTAATAAATAAAGTTAAATTTGCTTTAGCAAATTCATTTCATAAATAAAAGAATCAACAATGTTGATTCTTATTTTTTTATTTATTATCCTGATTTGTTGGTGGCACTATTACATTAGCATTTTGCACAACAGGCTCATTAACAACCGGTGTTGGTGCTGGTGTCTCAATAACGGGAACTACTGGTGTTTCAATTACTGGTGCTGGCGCTTTTACTTCTTCTTTTAATGGTACAACTGGTACTTCTTGTGATACTGTTACAACTTCTTTATTAGCTACTGGTTGCATAACAGGTTTAATTTCTTCTTTCTTCTCTACTTCCCTACCATCTATTAAATCTTTATAAATAAATTTTCTATAAAAGGCTAAGAATACTAGAACACTGCTGCCTATTATAACTAACCATGCTCCTGTTCCCATAGTAGCTAGAGTATCACTTGATAATACTAAGCCCAACGTTAATGTTCCTACTAGGATATTCTCACCTATAATGATAGGTCCATAGTTAAAGATATTTAAAATAATTTTATTATCGATTTTTTCAAATAAGTGTCTACCAAAGGCTTCTATTGCGACAATACTTCCTCCTGATAAAGATAAAAGCAATGCCATAAAGCCAATAAACATTGTTGGATTATAAGTTAGAATACTAATATCTTTACTAGGATATGATATAAATGGTAATAAAACACCTACTAATATTACTACAAAACATCCTAATTCAACTTTGGCTCCCATCTTTTTAAAGAATTCCATCCGACACCTCTTATTCTACTTATAACATATTTTTTATATTTTTAAAATGTTATTATAAATATCATTATTATATACTTCTTCGTCTTTATTATTTAAATCAACATCTGTTGTATGTTGTCTTTCAATACCATATTCATATAATTTATTATGAACATACCATTCTAATCTAACCGTTTTTCTTGTTCTTTTCCATTCACTTGGGAACTTTTTCTCATATGTAAATAAAATTTCAATAACATCATTACGAGCTTCTTTATTTGTTACTTTATATGAATCAATGATTAAAAAGTTAGGATCTGGTTCATAATCTCTTTGATCAATAACGACAATATCCCCTTCTTCAAGGTCAAGTGTTTTTATGTCTTCCTCATCTTTAACAATATATACTTTACCACCACGATAATTGGCATAATAACCTGTTTCTTGTTCACTAACTATTTCATACTCTGGAGTATATTTATAATCAATATTATAGTGAACAAACATTAATAACGCTAATGATACAGATGTAATTAATACTTTGGTTCTTTTTTTCATACTACTTTTATATCAAATAATTGACATTTTATCAATGAAAATGAAGTATTTACTTTAAATTATTAACTAATTGAAATATAATTATCATAGGAGGTCATATGAAAGTACCATATAAAGAAATAGCTTTTCATGCATTAACTAAATGGAACAAATTTGATGAAAAAGAAGCTACTAAGATGATTAACTTATTAAATGTTGATGAACTAGATACTTATATTCATGCAAAAAAACATGTTAATAGTGTCTTTGATAGTATTGCAAGAAATCTCCATTTAACAGATAACGATAAAAAATCTTTAATGGAAGCTGTATACTATGGGCCAATTGACCATCCTATCTTTAAGAAAATAGAAAATATGTTAGCAATAACTCCTGAAAAAGAATTATTAGTATTAAGTATCTTAGCTGATATTCATGATGAATGGGTTAAAAGTAATGCAAATGATAAAGCCTTTAATGAAAAGGCAGCTAATAAACTATTAAGACAATATGTACCATTACCACTATTGGGCTATAATGAAGTAAAAAAAGACCTAGTATTCTTAAAACCAATCTTAACAGCATGTGGCTTAGATACTGATAAATTAAAATTAGAAGCGGCATTCCACGATCGCTTGTTTGTCTTCTTATTACTTCATAAAATATATAAAACAAAAGATTTAGAGGATGCAATAAGTGCCGGTTCTAAATTCTATCCAGCTTTATCTCCAGAACTTGAGAATAAATTAAAACCATTAGCGCATGATGTATTTGAACAAATATGGAGTAACTGGGAAGATAATGATAAATCAAGTGAGATAATGTTCTTATCTGCAGAAAAAGCAAAATTAATGCAAGAAAGACAATTTAGTCCAAAAAAATAAAAAAGAAGTTAAACTTCTTTTTTTATTTCTTTAATTAATTTTTCTATTTCATTAACAGTCCTAAATTTATCAATAGGAACTCTCGTTGGTTGAATAGATATTCCAACATCTTCCAGACTACCTAATAGTTCAATAAACGTAAATGAATCTAATAAGCCACTTTCTATAAGATCATAATCTTTATTATAAACATTTTTATCTTCTGTTAATTCATATAGTATTTCACTAATATTTATCATAATTCATTTAATCTTTCTTTATCTAATTTACCATTCTTATTAAGTGGCATCTTCTCTAATTGTTCAATAACTTTAGGCATCATGTAATGAGGGATTAAGTTATATAATTCTTCTTTAACATAATCAATATCATTCTTAGCAAGAACAACAAAGGCTTTAATAAGTTTAATCTCATTATCTTTTCTTTTTGCAATAACACAGGCATCAATGACACCATCTATTTTTAATAAGTTATTCTCAATATCAGATAACTCTATACGATAACCATTATATTTTACTTGGTTATCACGTCTTCCATTACAATATAGGTAATTACCTTTAAAGTAACCTATATCACCAGTTTTATAATAGTTAGTACCATTCTTTTTATAATAACCACCAATAATATTATCTAAGTATCCATTAAAGACACTATCACCACTTAATACAATCTCTTTATTAATAATATCCACATTACAAGCTAGATTATCTTTAGTACCTACTGGTAATAATTCTTTATCTAACATACTATCTTCAATAACTAAACCTGAGATTGCACATGTTGCTTCTGTTGGACCATAGGCATTGAAGATAACAATATCCTTAAATCTAGATTTAATCTTTTTAACAAGTTCTACTCTTAATAATTCTCCACAGAAGTAAATACACTTTAAATTTGGATAATTCTTACTATTAAATTCTTTATTCAAAAGACATAATTTCATAAATGATGGAGTTACAACCATTAAATTAATATCTTTAATAGTTTCATACATACTACCATCTCTTTGATTAGATCTTGTTATCGAATATAAACTAAATTGATGAAATAAACTATAATATAAGTCCATTACTGATAAATCAAAACTAAAACTAGCTTGGTTTAAGACAATAATATCTTTAAAACTATTAAATGGATATGTATTATTAATCCAGTTAATAAAATTATTTAAATTCTTATATGTTATAGGAACACCTTTAGCGTCTCCCGTTGTTCCTGATGTAAAAATAATATAAGCGTACTTATTATTATTTTTCTTAATATCAAGATGTTGATATTTAATTAATTCTTCTAACTTACAAGTATTAAAATCAATATCAATCTCTTCATTTTCAATAAATAAACTTGCACGAGAAATATCAACAATTTCTTTAATTCTTTTTATTGGCATCGAATTTTCTATTGGAATATAACATCTTTTAGCAAGCAAGCATGCCACAATACTTATGATCATCGAAATACTTTTATGCCCATATATAATTACTGGTTCATTACCCTGTCTTTTTAAGAATTCACTATAATGAGCTGCTGTATTATAAAGTTCATCATAAGTAATTGATAGATTATTAACTTTATAAGCAATATTATTATTCCCTTTAAACTCTTCTATTTTATCAATCATTTCTAATCAATTCCTTTGGTATCAAGTCATAATCATACATAACTTTAGAATGATTATCTAAAATTAATTCTTTTTTAATTTCTTTATCAGTTTCTTTATCAATTGTAATCTTATAAACTTGGGAGATACGGTAATAAGTATCATCCTCAAGAACAAAGTGATTATTCTCTTCTACTAATTTATAACGATATGGAATATCACTATCACTTCTTAATTCACCACACAATTCACCACTATCAAGCCATACTAGTATTTGAACATCATAATCTTGATTATTCTTAAAACGATAGTCAACATTATTATAGAATACACTTGTACCTGTTCCAAAAGGAACTCTACGTCTTTCATCCGGAAATAAGGCATCAGAATGATGATGTAGTTCAGTAACACTAAGTGGACTATTTAGAACTAAATAGTGAATCATATTAGCTAGTTGGCACAACCCACCACCTATTCCACTTTTTAATTCACTAGAACTAATTGTTAGTCCTTCTTTATAACCTTTTCTCTTAGTAGGATTACCTATGGTTTTCCAAAAAGAAAACACTTCACCTGGATGAATAACAATTCCATTAATCTTTTTACTTGCTAGTGTTAAATTAGTTATCTTATTCTCTTGTAACTTCATATCAACACCTTCAAGTTTTCTTAATAGAATTGATGTATGACTCTTAATAGTATATGGTAATTCCTTTTTACTATGTTGTTTAGCGATTTTTTCACTACTAAATAAATCTTTAAGATCTCTTTTTAAATATTCTTTATGAAGAGAGATTTGGTAACAAACAGGGCCTCTCTCACAAAATAGTTTTCTCTTCTTCATTACTACCTTCTAACTATATAATTGTATCATAAAATCTAGTAAATTATGAAAAAATAATTTATAATAATGATATGAAATGTTTAATAGATGATATAAAGAATTATAGTGATTTAGATATTAATAGTTTTGTAGATAGAATTCATCCTGTTAAGAAAGAAAGATTAATGAAGATGAATCCTTTATCATATAAACAAAGTGTTGTAGGAGAAATACTCCTTTCTAAATTACTTCAAGAATTAAATATTAATTATGATAGTATTATTGTAAATTACAATGAAAATGGTAAACCATTTATTAGTAATTACCCAATATATTACAATATAAGTCATGATGAAGATTTAGTAATATGTGTTATTCATGATGGTATGGTTGGTGTTGATCTATTACGTATGAAACCAGCTAAACGCCATACTGCTAAAGTATTCTGTACTGATACTGAATATAACTATATTACTAGTAGATATAAGTTCTATCAATTATATACCTTAAAAGAAGCTTACTTAAAGCTTTTCGGTAAAAAAATAAACGATATTAAAGAACTTAATATCGTTTCGAATAACCAAATTAAATTAAATGTTATATATCGTACTATGAAACACGATGATTATTTAATAAGTATTTGCTATTTACCAAAATAACCATTAAGGATTTCTTTGCTTTCAGTAATTGTTACAAAAGCATGGCTATCAACCTTATTGATTAATTTCTTAAAAGCATTTACTTTTTTATTATCTACTTGAGCATATATCATATATGAAGTATCTTCATTTAATAACCCATGACACTCAACGATACTTGCTCCATACCCATTATCTTTAATTGCATTGGTAACAACGTTATCAATGTTTTTTGTTACTACTTGAATTTGGGTTGTACCTTTAATTAAATAGCTAGAGATAAAACTACCCATATAAGTACCAAAGGCATATCCACCAGCATAAGATAAAGCTATCCAAATACTATTTATAGGATTACTAAGTGCTTCTTTAATAATTAAATACCAAATTAAGACATCAATAAAACCAATTATTGTTGCCATTAATCTTTTACCTTTAACAATATATAAAGTATTTAATGTTGATAAACTAACTTCAATTGTTCTTCCAAAAAATACTTTTAAACATAATCCTACCATTTTTATCACCTATTATCATTTTACCACATAGTTGATAAAAATCATTAATTTTGTTATTATTATTTACAAGGAGAGTATATGAAAAACACAAAAACAAAGAAAAAAGAAGTAAAACTAGAAGATACTACAGAATTAATTGATGAAGAAAAACCTGTAAAGAAAATAGAAAAAGTAAAAAAAGAAAAGAAAGAAGAAATAGAAGAACCATTTATTGATAATAGTTATCATTATTTACAAAAACTAATGTTTATTATCTTAATAATCCTAGTTATTGGTGCTATTGGCTTCTATTACTATAATAATATTTATTCTAGTCCTAAAATAACTTTCATTAAAAGTTTAACTAAGTATCAAGATAAGATTAAATATGAAGAAGCTTATAATCAGTTAAACGCTGTTCTAGATTTTGATTTAAAAACTGATAATGAAACTAAAAAAGCAGGTTACAATGTATTAAGTAATCTATCTATTAATTTAACGTTTACAAACGATAAAGAAATGTCTTATATGGAAGTAAATACTAAATCTAAAGATGGTTTAATAAACTTAAAAGCATATGGTAATAGAGAAAATGATAAATATGTAGAATATCTAAAATTAGATAAAGGATATGATAAATATTTAAAATATGAAACAAAGTACTTACAATACTTCTCCTTAATAAAACTTGTTAAAGAAGAAAAACTAAGTAAGAATATTGAAAAGATCTTAACAGATACTCTTAAAAAAGGAAACTTTAAAAGAGAAACAATTGAAGAAGATGGTAAAAAGATTACTAGTAACACTCTAACTATTAATAATGTTGAATACAAAGAATTAATGACAAAGATTATTAATGCTATTAAAAACAACAAAGACTTCATGAAGAAATTAAGCAAACATTATAATAAACCAGAAGAATTATTAAATAATTACTTAAAGAAAGTTAATAATAGTAAAAATAGTTATGAAATAACTACTTATAATAAACGTAATCTTAATCAAGATTTAATAAGAATTGAAATTATTAATAATAATACTAATTGTAAGATAACACTAACTCCAAAGAATAATACTTTATCTATTAAATTAGAAAAATGTGGTAAAGATATTGATATTACCATTGATCGTAATAGTAACAGTAGTTATAAAATAGTACTAGGTATTAAAAAAGATACTGATGATATTAAAGTAGAAACCGTTATTAACTTAGATAAAACAACTGATGTTACAGAACTAAAGATAAATGATGAAATGTTAATAACTGAACTTAATAAGGATACACTTGATAGTATTATTCCTACAGTAACTAATACTAATATTAGTAATATCCTAAAAATATTTAAAAAATAAAAAACTCCAAATGGAGTTTTTTTATTTTAATAATTTGTTGCTTTAATTTCAAAATAACTTTGAGGATGATTACATACTGGACATACCTTTGGAGCTTTCTTGCCAATAACAATGTGTCCACAGTTACGACATTGCCAAATAGTATCACCATCACGAGAGAATACTACTTCATCTTCAATATTCTTTAATAATTTACGATATCTAGCTTCATGTTCTTTTTCTATAGCAGCTACACCTCTAAATTTACGAGCAATATCTGTAAATCCTTCTTCTTCAGCTTCACGAGCGAATTTATCATACATGTCAGTCCATTCATAATACTCGCCTTCCGCTGCAGCAAGTAAGTTTTCTTCTGTACTAGGAACTTCACCGCCATGTAATTCTTTAAACCACATCTTAGCATGTTCTTTTTCATTATTAGCTGTTTCTTCAAAAATAGCAGCTATTTGTTCATAACCATCTTTTTTAGCTTTACTAGCAAAATAAGTATATTTGTTTCTTGCTTGAGATTCTCCTGCAAATGCCGTCATTAAATTTTGTTCCGTTTTACTACCTTTTAATTCCATAATATCCTCCTTTAAGTTTATAAAACACAAGAATATTATAACAAACTTAACATTAATATGCTATATTTAACAATTAATTTACGATATAATATACCTGTGGAGGAGATTATGAAAAATGTTAATGTCGTATTAGGCCTATTCTATGGCGACGAAGGAAAGGGAAAATTAATAGATTATCTATCAAAAGATAGTAAATATGCAGTTAGATTTTCAGGTGGTAATAACGCTGGTCATTCTATTGAAGTAGATGGTAAGAAATTTGCATTTCATCTATTACCAAGTGGAATACTTAATAAGAATATTAAAGCTATCTTGGGAAATGGTGTTGTTATTGATCCCAAAGTATTAATTGAAGAAATAGAAAATCTAAAAGCTAATGGTTATAAAGTAGATAATCTTTATATATCAGAAAAAGCTCATGTAATATTCCCATATCATATTGAAATGGATGGAATGTTAGAAGAACTTAGAGGTGGTAATAAGATTGGTACAACCAAAAGAGGTATTGGACCAGCTTATTGTGATAAATATGAAAGATCTGGTATTCGTATGGAAGACTTTATCTCACGTAGATTTAAAGACTTGTTAAAAATAAATGTTAAAAACAAGAATACTATCTTTAAAGCCAATAAACATGAAAAATTAAAATTCCAAGATATTTACAAAGAATATAAAGAATATGCAAAAATCTTAAAACCTTATGTTTGTGATACAACAACAATGTTACATAAAGCTATTCAAAAAGGCGAAACAATCCTTTGTGAAGGAGCACAAGCAACACTTTTAGATATCGACTTTGGAAGTTATCCTTATGTAACAAGTTCTAATCCAACTATTGGTGGTGTATCAACAGGAACAGGAATTGGAGCTAGATACATTAATGAAGTATATGGTGTAATTAAAGCCTACTCTTCTCGTGTTGGTGAAGGCCCATACGTAACAGAACTTAAAGACTCTATTGGTGATAAAATTAGAGAGTTAGGTCACGAGTATGGTACAACAACAAAACGCCCACGTAGATGTGGATGGTTAGATATTGTAGCACTTAACTACGCTATACGTATTAATGGTATTACAGGTATATGTATGAACCATTTAGATACAGTTGGTAAACTAGATAAAATTAAATTATGTGTAGCATATGAATATAAAGGAAAGAAAACAGAATTCTTTAGAACAAATATTGATTTCTTAAATAACTGTAAACCAGTATATGAAGAATTTGAAGGTAACTTTGGTGATATCTCTAAATGCAAAACATATGATGAACTACCTCTTAAAGCAAAGAAATATGTAGAAAGAATTGAAGAACTTACAGATACCCCAATTAAATTCATTGGTACAGGTGCTGGTAGAGAGGATACTATTATTAGATGAATGAATTATTAAATATCTCCCCTATTGATGGAAGATATCATGAAAAAACGAAAGAACTAAGTGACTACTTTTCAGAATATGCACTTATTAAATATCGAACAATAGTAGAAATTAAATGGTTACTATATCTATTAGATAAAAAGATAATAGATGAAGCAATTAATAAAGATGAAGAACAAGAATTATTAAGTATCATTAATAACTTTAGTCTTAATGATGCCGAAAAAGTAAAAGAAATAGAAAAAACTACCAAGCATGATGTTAAAGCTGTTGAATACTTTCTTCAAGAAAAGTTTAAAGAGAAAAACTTAGAAAGATTAATCCCCTTTATTCATATAACATTAACTAGTGAAGACATTAATAATACTAGTTACAATTTAATGATTAAAGATGGACTAAAAGTATATTTAGATAATCTTAATAATTTAGTAACTAAGTTAGATGAATTAAGTAATGAATATAAAAAGACACCAATGCTTGCTCATACACATGGACAAAACGCATCCCCTACTACGGTAGGTAAAGAGTTTAAAATATTTAGTTACAGGTTAAAAAGCATTATTGAACTAGTTAATAAACTAAAACTACGTAGTAAATTTAGTGGCGCTGTAGGTAACTACAATTGTCATGTTGTAGCATATCCAAATATTGATTGGATTAATGAAACAAAAGCATTTATTAATAGTTTAGATCTTGATTACAATCCACTTACTACACAAATAGAATCTCATGATATATTATGTACATTATTAAGTTATGTAAAAATAGTTAATAATATTATTAAAGACTTAAATAGTGATATGTGGTTATATATATCAAGAAACTACTTTAAAGAAATAAAGAAAGATAATGAAGTAGGATCAAGTGTTATGCCACATAAAGTTAATCCTATTAATCATGAAAATTCCATAGCTAATACAGAATTATCAAATGGTCTAATTGATGCTCTTGTTAATAATCTATCAATCTCTCGTATGCAAAGAGATTTATCAGATTCATCTAAACTAAGAAATATTGGTGTTATATTTAGCCATAGTTTAATAAGTATTAAAGAAACATTAACAGGATTAAATAAAATAACAGTTAATGAAGAATACTTAAAGAATGAATTAAATGAACATTATGAAGTTCTTACAGAAGCTATTCAAACAGTATTAAGAAAAAATAAAATAGATAATGCATATGAACAATTAAAAAAGATATCAAGAGGTAAAGAATTAACAAAAGAAGATTTAATTAATTTCATTAATAATTTAGATATTAATGAAGAAGATAAAAAAGTATTATTAAGTCTTACTCCAGAAAACTATATTGGTTTATGCGAGAAAATAGTTGATAATAATTAAAAAGATCTCAAATGAGATCTTTTTTTATACTCTATAAGTATATATAATGTAGTTTCCTTGAACATCTTCTAGTTCTTTAATTTCATTTCTAATAAATTCTATTGTTGGTGTTAAACTATTCTTTTGTTCAAGTTCTGCTAATCTTGCTTTTTCCCTATTAATACCATCAGGTAATACAACATTCTTCCAATAATCAACCATGTCTTTAATACATTCCGTCAAAGAATCATTAATTAAATCTAACCCCTCACGAAGATTATTGTCACTATAATTGTTCTGATTTTGATCAAAACAATTTAGTTCAAGGAAAGATATAATACCTTTAAGATAATTATCTACTGTACAATCTTTAGCTTGTACTTTTTTAGTTTCTTTTTCATTAGACCAACATAATACTGCTCCAAAGTAATATTGTTTAATAGTAAATGTTACTGGTTTTGGATATTTTATTACTTCAACAGTAACTGTAATAGATGGTACATTTTTATCAAGTGGTCTTTGTTCAACATTAATTTTTGCCCATACTTCCTTTTTAACATTAATTAACGTTCTAAAAACACAACAGTCACGACCTAATTCATCTTCATGTCCAAAGTTAATAATAGGTTTATCATTAATAAAAACTGTATATTTATCATAAGCTTTATCATACTTAATTTTAGTATGTCTTTTATCATCATGAAAAACATAATCATTAATACCATCAACTTTTTTAATTAATTCCCCTGTATCTTTATCAAGAAGATGAAGTTCACTCTGATTGGGATTTAATGGACGATACCCTAACTTTTTAAATATAGGTAAATAATATGTATTCATAATTAACCTCTTAAAAAATGACTAGGCATATTTTGTTCACCTTGAATTTGTTTTAATAATTCAATATCATCATTAATTCTCTTAATTTCTAGTTCATCAGTAACTTTAGTAAGGGCTTCTTGTTCTATCATAATTGCGTATGTAATAACATCTTTTTTCCAATAAGTTAATATATCATCAATAGGTTTTTCTAATGAATATAGAATAGTATCTATTATTTTTCTATTAGTATCAT
>JAEEGL010370583.1_pt1 | contig 24012 bp, 17 predicted proteins | sample 9134231 | NCBI WGS metagenome assembly JAEEGL01 (sample SAMN16246548, study PRJNA631951) | gut metagenome | biome: gut microbiome; feature: rumen; material: fiber-attached | host: Bos | place: Iran: Karaj | collected 2018-10
CCAGCGTAAGGGTGGAAAGGCAGTGTAAGAGACTACCGTGCTGGTGGTAACATCAGTAGCCATGTAAACCCCATCCGAAGCAAGACCGAAAAGAGGATCATGAGCTTGCCCGGTTCGTCCTCAGGTGGGTCGCTTGAGGCTGTTGGCGACAGCAGTCCTAGATAGATGATCATTCACGACATAACCCGGCTTATAGTTCTGCTCATTCATAAAAATCCACAGACTTCCTACGAAACATTTTCGGAGGGAGTCTTTCTTTTTATATCCTTGCAGAGTTTTTCCATTTTCATTTACAAGTAGCCTCCCCATAAGGTAAGATAAACCATTAGAGGCAGTATCATAATTTGATAAGAATAGTAAGAGGAAAATGTTATGAGTGGATATGAGTTTACAGACAGCTGCGGCTCTTTTAAAATGAAGAACCCTCAGCACACCAGCGGTCTCTACCTTCCCGTAGCAGGAGGAAAGGGACTTAGAAGCGCAGTAGCACCTGATTTTGGCGGAGACAGTAAGCTTGATCAGAATCACTTCCTGATCGCGCCAAAGAGCGTATCAGACCTTCACGCCGAGAGAGATACCAGAAATTTCTGGGCAGTATTTGATAATGGCATCTGGTCTGCATGCGGCGCTTCAGCAAGCCAGGAGGCTGACAGATTCACAGATAAAGAGGACGAGGTCACACTTGAGGGCGGACGTATGTGGCAGAAGGTCACCCGCACAGGTAAAGATAATGGCCTTAAGGCAGAGGTTACACTCTTTTCACTTCTTGATAATTCATCAGAGATAATGACGGTTAAGTTCACCAACACCTCTGACAGCAATATTTCTTTTACCCCGGTTGCAGCAGTTCCCATCTATGGAAGGAGCGCTGACAACATCAGGGATCACAGGCATGTTACATCACTTTTAAGCAGAGCCGAAGTGACTGATAGGGGCATCATTGTTAAACCCACACTGTCCTTTGATGAGAGAGGACATCAGATCAACGACACAGCATATTTCGTAATTGGTGCAGATGAGAAGGGAAATAGTCCTGTTTCCTTTATCGCGGACGCAGACCTCTTTGTTGGAGAGGGCGGAACCTACACACGTCCAAGGTCTCTTCTTGATGGAATGGACTCTTTCAAGGCAGCACCCTTTAAGGTTGACGGAAAAGAGAACATCGGAGCCCTTAAGTTTGAAGCAGTAACCCTTGCTTCCGGCGAAAACGCATCCTTCCAGGTTGCCATCGGAACCTTTGTTGGCGCCAAGGACACAGCATTTAACGAAGATAAGAGCGAAGATTTTAAGGCTGCCATCAGCGCAATAAAGGGCGCAGACGCTGCAGAAAAAGAGTTTGATAAATCCCGTAAATACTGGGAGAACATCACCAATATCCACGTTAAGACCGGGGATAAGAACTTTGACAGCTTCATGGAGTGGATCGCGTTCCAGCCACAGCTTAGAAGGATCTACGGCTGCTCATTCCTTCCTCACCATGACTACGGAAGAGGCGGAAGAGGATGGCGTGACCTCTGGCAGGACTGTCTTGCCCTTCTTCTTACAGATCCTGAAGGAGTCCGCAGGATGATCCTTGATAACTTCAGGGGTGTGAGACTTGACGGAACCAACGCAACCATCATCGGCGACAAGCCCGGGGAATTCAAGGCTGACAGAAATGGCATTCCAAGAGTGTGGATGGATCACGGCTTCTGGCCATTCCTTACTCTTAAGCTCTACATGGATCAGACCGGCGATCTTGATATCCTCATGGATGATGCTACATACTTCAAGGACAACTTTGTATGCCGCGCCGAGAAGAGAGATGACGCATACACAGAGGAGTACGGCGTTGTCCAGAAGGATGATACAGGAAAAGAGTACATGGGCTCGGTTCTTGAGCACCTTCTTATAGAGAACCTGACAGCCTTTTATGATGTGGGAGACCACGGCAAGATAAGGCTTCGCGGAGCAGACTGGAACGATGCCCTTGACATGGCAACCCATAAGGGTGAGAGCGTTGCTTTTACCTGCGGCTATGCCGGCAACCTCCAGGATATCGCAGATTACATAAGACTTTACGAGGCCCAGGGCGGCAGCAAGATGGGTCTTTTGGCAAAAGAGATAATTCCTCTTATCTTCTCTGACGGAGATGATCTGTTTGAGAACCCATCAGCCAGGCAGAAGCTCCTTTATGGCTACATGGAGGAAGTAAAGAGCTCCATCAGCGGAGAAAAGGAAGAGGTCGATCTTGAGGAGCTGGCAGCAGCCCTTGAGGAGAAGTCCCAGGATCTCATGAACAGGATAAGACACGATGAGTGGGTATGCGACTCAGAAGGCGATGGCTGGTTTAACGGCTACTATGACGACAACGGCAACAGGGTAGAGGGCGAGTTTGACACCCCTGATGGCAAGAATGTAAGAATGATGCTCACAGGCCAGGTATTCTCTGTAATGTCAGGCACTGCAGAGGTAGAAGACGTTGAAAAGATAATAAGGAGTGCTGACAAGCATCTCTATAGCAAAGAAATTGGCGGATACCGCCTGAACACAGATTTCAAGGCACTTAGAACAGACCTTGGAAGAATGTTTGGCTTCTCCTACGGAGACAAGGAGAACGGAGCTGTCTTTTCCCATATGGCAGTTATGTTCGGCAACGCGCTGTATAAGAGAGGCTTTGCAAAGGAGGGCTTCAAGGCTCTTAATTCCCTCTATGAGACAGCATCAGACTTTGAGACCAGCAGGATCTATCCCGGAGTTCCCGAGTACTTTAACGGCGAGGGAAGAGGTCTTTACAATTACCTTACAGGTGCAGCCAGCTGGTATCTCATGACGGCTGTTACCCAAGAGTTTGGTGTATGCGGCCTTGCAGGCGACCTTAGTATCGATCCCAAGCTCCTTGCAAGGCAGTTTGACGACAAGTGCGAAGCTGGCATCACACTTCCCTTCAGAGGTAAGATACTTGATGTCACCTACAGAAATCCTGATAAGAAGGATGCAGGAGAGTATGTAATAAAGAGCGTATCAGTTGATGGAAAAGAGCTTGACGGTGCCGGAGAAGAGTGCGTGATCATCGGCGCTGATACAATCGATGCCCTTTCAGATGGAAGCCACAGGATTGAAGTTGTTCTTGGATAAAGGCCGGAAGGATATGAAGCGTAATTACAAATTTACCATAAGCTATGACGGAACAAGGTACCATGGATGGGAGCGGCAGCCGGGCAGGGATGCCACCATCCAGGGTAAGCTTGAAGCGGTCTTAAATAAGATGACAGGAGCCCCATCTGACGAGCCGGTAAATCTTATAGGCGCAGGCAGGACCGATGCGGGAGTCCATGCCAGAGCCATGACAGCCAACGCCTTTCTTGACACGGATATGTCTGAGGATGAGATACTCAGTTACATGAATCAGTATCTTCCTGAGGATATCTCCGTAAATGAAGTCAGGGCCTGCTCTGAGAGATTCCATGCCAGATACAACGCCATTGGCAAGACCTACAGGTACACCTGCTGGGTTGGCTTTTCCAAGCCGGTCTTTGACAGAAAGTTCGTGACTATCCTTGATAAGAAGCCGGACATAGAGGCCATGAGGGATGCAGCCCGCTACCTTGTTGGGACTCACGATTATAAGAGTTTTTGCGGCAACAACAAGATGAAGAAGTCCACAGTAAGGTGTGTGGATACCATCAACATAGAGGAGAGCGGCAGTTACATCAGGTTTTACTTTCATGGCAACGGCTTTTTGCAGAACATGGTCCGGATACTTACAGGGACCCTCCTGGAAGTGGGCTACGGCAATATAGAGCCTTCTCAGGTAAAAGAGATCCTTAATGCCTGCGACAGACAGAAAGCCGGACCAACAGCTCCTCCCCAGGGACTTGCCATGATGAAGGTGGATTATTAAAGGCAAAAATGGCATCAGAGAGCCTGGATTTAGCATAGAATCTATTGAAATTAAGATGATTTTTGGCTATCATAGAAGTGTCCGCACTTGGCGGGATTATGCATTTTCGCAAATAATTCGAAATGAGGGAATATATGAAAAACAGTTTCTTTTCTCCACTTAAAACGGCGGTTGTACTTGCAGCTGCTTTATTAAGTGTCTTTTCTTTTGCTCCAATCAGAGCCCATGCGGCAGGACTTGGAGCGGTTAACATCAACTCCGTATCTATCGCAGGTGAAAACGTTGTGATAAATGTTTCTGCGTCAGATCTTCCTGATTCTGATGACGGTCAGTATTATCTCTTTGCAGAAAAGCCCTATCAGGGTTCTCCTGCAGGATCTCCAATAGCTCAGATCCCTGTAAGTGCCGGCGGTAACTTCACAGTTCCCCTTGGATATCAGACTGCAAACTGCCGTCTCTACGACAAGTTCCAGGTAGCTGTTAAGCAGGGTGGTAATTTTGTGGCAGTTGCAGGAGCCAAGTACATCACTAATCCCGAAGTTCTTGGTACAGGCGCCGCTGCAAGGAAGAACGTTGGCAAGAAGGGCCTTATCCTTGACGGAGCCAAGATCGGAAACGGCAATACAGAGTCCGTTCAGCTTGGTGTCAAGCAGGGGGCATATAACATAAACCTTACAGATATCATCGGCGGCGACGGCGCTGTTACCTACGGCTATAACGGCAAGAACTATGCCTTTGACTCCGGTAAGCTTTCCCAGTACGATCACTGCGTAAGGACCAGCACCAGTCAGGGCATGGCCATGACAATGGTTCTTTTAAACCCAAGAGCCGGTGGAAAAGAGTTCATGATGGATCCATCTGCAAGAGGCGGAAGGTCCAACTACTATCTGATGAATGTATCTGAGGACAAGGGACTTGAGTACCTTGAAGCAGTAGTTTCTTTCCTTGCCAACAGATATAACGGCAAGAATGGTTACGGTCAGGTAGACAACTGGGTAATCGCCAACGAGGTTAACGCCAAGAATGTCTGGAACTATTCAAGCATTGCCGATGAAATGACCTATGCACAGCGCTACTCAGATTCCCTTAGAGTATGCTACAACGCCATAAAGAGCAGAAATGCCAATGCCTACGTGTGCATAAGCCTTGACCAGAACTGGACACATCTCCACAGCAGCTCTTATTATTCAGCAAGGAGCATGCTTGAGGCTATAAATGTATGCATCTCATCCCAGGGCAATATTGACTGGGCAGTTGCAGAACATCCGTACAATTATCCGATGACCTGGACGAGCTTCTGGAATCCCAAGAACCCTGAGATGATCACCCACGATGCCAATACTCCTTATCTTTCCATGGAGAACATCGAGGTGCTGACGGACTTCCTTTGCCAGCCAGCTTTCCGCAATTCCAAGGGAGCAGTAAGACCGGTTCTTCTAACAGAGATAGGCTATACCTCAACCCAGGGCGAGGAGGCTCAGGCAGCAGCAATCGTCTATGCATACCAGAGATGTGTTACCAATCAGTACATCAAGCTCATCGCCTTTAACAGGCAGACTGATTTCCCTCTGGAGGTCAGACAGGGGCTTTCTGTGGGTCTTACAAGCCAAAGCGGCACAAGGAAGCTTGCCTTTGAGTTCTTCCAGCAGATGGACGGTCCAAATGCAGGGGCATATATCAACCGTGCTGCAGGCATTATGGGCATTACAGACTGGAACGCTTCCATGCGTGCAAGATAGGATATAACATGCGACTTATTGATTATTACAACTATATAGCTACGGCTGCCTACATCCTTATGGGTGTGGCAGCCTTATATTTTTATTTGTCAGGAAAAAAGAAAAATCCCGTTCATATAAGTGACGGGATGGCGAACATCCTTTTTGCCCTGATAATGCTTGTGGCTGCTTTTCTTCGGCTCTACAGGCTGGGGGAGGTTCCCCTTGGGCTTCAGCAGGATGAGGCATCCATTGGCTATGAGGCCTATATCCTTGCTACTTACGGAATTGACAGGAACGGCTACCACTTCCCGGTGTATCCAATAACCTGGGGCTGCGGCGGCGGAAGTCCGCTTCTTATCTACTTAAACGTGCTGTCCATTTCTCTTTTTGGAACGGGCATATTGAAACTGCGCCTTATCCCGGCAGTCTGCGGGATTCTTACAGTGCTTCTTTTTTACCTGACCATGCATCTTGGGCTTAGGGAAAAGAGCTATCGAAACGAGGCCGCGCTTCTTGGAGCAGGGTTTATGGCCTTCTGCCCATGGCATGTTATCCTCTCAAGGTGGAGTCTTGACAGCAACATCATGCCCTTTAACCTGATGTTCTCGATATATCTTTTCATGGTGGCAGCCAAAAAGAAGAGCACGGCCATGTACTGCCTTAGCGCCGCAGCTTTTTCTCTGTGTATGTACAGCTACGGAACAGCAACAATAGTGATCCCGGTCACCCTTATTCTTATTGCGTGCTACAGCCTGCAGCACAGAATGCTGACAGCAGGGCAGCTGGTGGCATCCGTGCTTACCTTTATCATTGTGTTCTTACCGCTGTTTGTGTTTTACGCCGTCAACTACCTTGGGCTTCCGGAGATCATCACGGATGTCATTACCTTTAACAGGTTTACAGCTTCAAGGACGGGCGAGGCCTTTGCAGCCTTTGGGGAAGACCCTGCAAAGGGGATAGCAGGTAATCTGTGGTCCATGCTCCTTGCAGTAAGTGTTGGTGATGACACCCACACCATAGCTCATTACCTTAAAGGCTACGCATCACTCTTTGAATTCACCTTTCCTGTGACCCTTATCGGATTTATCATCGGGATAAAAGAGCTCTTTAAACCCGGTAAGGATAAAGACGCCATTGAGGGGCTTTTAAACGCCATGTTTATCTACGTGACCTTTGGAAGCGTCATCCTTGATCTCATGATCCTTCCTGATATCCAGAGGCTTGTGACTTTGTTTGTTCCAATGATCTATTTCTTTGTTCTTGGAGCAGTATTTATCTTTGAAAACCTTGGAAGGGTTGCAGCCTTGTTACTTGCAGTAATCCTGACGGTTGGAGGGCTTTCTTTTACCAGAGATTATTTCAGGGATTTTAACAGCTGGTCCGTGAGCATCTTCATGCCGGGCTACGGAGAAGCGGTGAAAAGAGCCTATGAGCTGGCAGGCGACGATACACCTGTGATCTCCACCTACGATGGCCTCTCAGCCCCCTTTATGCTTGCACTTTACTACACCGGGTATGATCCGTATAAGTTTATATCTACTGTTCAGTACAAGGATGACCAGGCAGAGTTCAGAATTGCTGAGAGTTTTGGAAACTTCTCCTTCGGACTCCCTGAAGATGTGAATTTGCCAAAATATCAGGCCTGTGTCTTTGTTGTTTCGGGCGCTGACAGGGAGAGATTTGCGGATATAGGCATGTATACTGAGGAAGATTTTGGCGGATACTTCGTGCTTTATAAGTAGTTTCTAAACAGAATGGTACCTTTCTTAAAAGAGAATTAAAAGTGCCCGGGACCTATGGAAAATGCGGACTTTTTCACCGATAATGGTTATTGTAACGAAACAAAGTTACAAATAAATTTTTGGAGGAGAAGGCTATGAAAAAAAGGATTTTTTCTGTTGTAATCGCATTGGGGATGATTCTTTCAGTCTTATGCCTTGATTCCAATTTTGTTCCCGGTACAAGATCATATGCAGAAAATGACTTAAAAGCAGGCATTATCATTGATGATGAGTTCCTGATCCCTGACGGGCTTGGATTCTTTACATATTATGTCGTAGTTGCCACAAACAACACAGGCTCTGATATTGCCATCAGTGCAGACTTTTTGGCAAAGGACAAGGGCGGATCTGTTCTTAGAAGAGTAAATGACTACTCAGATGCAGTTAAGAGCGGCCAGCAGTTTATCCTTTACGGACAGTTCTCATCAGAAGCCATCCGCAAAGCTTCAAGTTATGAGTACGCATATTCCGTATGGCCTACAGACAGATGTGCATATTCACAGGTTTCCGTAAATGCCCAGAGAAACGGACATTTTGTAGAGCTTTCAGCGACCAATCACTCCAGGGCTGATGTCCAGGGTGCATGTGTTCGCACCATCTTCCTTAAGAACGGCAAGCCTGTTGCATTTGATACAGTAAATATTGCAGATGTTGGAACAACCTTCCGTGGCGGCAGCACCAATTACCAGGAGGTTGGTATGAACGTCTTTGATTACGACGACGTGATCGTGACCTACACATCAGTGGCAAACAGCCCACTTCCCGAGGATGTGTAAGTAACCCGTTAAATGCTAATAAAATCCATAAATACAATCCATAAGCGCCCTTAACGGGGCGCTTATTTTGTTATATAATTAAAATTAGCGCAACTGTGAGGATAAGAGTATGAAAAAAGGTCTTGTAATGGAGGGCGGAGCAATGCGGGGGATGTTCACCTGCGGCATTCTGGACGTCCTTATGGAGAATGATATTTCTTTTGACATAGCAGTGGGAGTTTCGGCGGGAGCAACCTTTGGCTGTAACATCAAGTCAGGGCAGACAGGAAGAGCCTACAGGTACAACAGGAAGTACTGCACGGACAAGAGGTACCACAGCATCAGGTCCCTTCTTTTTACCGGTGATATCTACAATGTGAAGTTCTGCTACGAAGAGCTTCCCTATCACCTTGATAAGTGGGACATTGAGGCCTTTGAGAATAACCCCATGGAGTTTTACTGCGTGGCAACTGACATTGAGACAGGCGGTCCTGTTTATCACAGGTGCAAAGATGGCAGAAAAGAGGATATTACCTGGATACAGGCTTCTGCCTCCATGCCCCTGGTCTCAAGACCGGTTAGGATAGACGGGGGAGTGTATCTTGACGGCGGGATCTCAGACTCCATTCCCCTTAAGTTTATGGAAGGCAAAGGGGCGGATAAGATTCTTGTTATCGAGACCCAGCCAATAGACTACATAAAGAGCCCGCAGCAGTACATGTGGCTTGTAAGGCTCATGCTAAAAAAATATCCTGCAATGATAAAGTGCATGGAAGAGCGCTATCTTATGTACAATGAGCAAAAGCGCTATATCCGAGAGAGAGAAAAAGAGGGCAGGGCTTTTGTCATAAGGCCGGATAAGCCCCTTAACATAAGCGCAATAGAAAAGGATCCGGCTGAGCTTGAGAGAGTTTACAGGCTAGGCAGAGCTGCAGCTGAAAAAAGGCTTGAGGATCTAAAGAAATACCTAAGTGACTAAAAAAGATACGTGGGAGATCAAGGCAAAATGGACGAAAGGCTAAAACCACTTTTTACACCATGGAAAATTGGGAAGTGTGAGATAAAGAACAGGATCGTTCTGACGTCAATGGGAGGAACAGATCTTTTCGGATGGATGGAAAAGAACCACTTTGACAAGGCGGGAGCAGAGTTTATATTAATGGTCGCAGAAAATAACGCAGGCCTTGTGCTTCCCGGATGTCAGCCGGTGTACAATCCGATGTTTGGGCAGTGGCTCTATTCAAATAAGCAGATGTATCAGGATCTGGCCAAATGGATGCCCGAGTTTCACAAGACGGGAGCCAGGCTCTTTGTCCAGCTCACTGCGGGCTTTGGCAGGTCTTTTACCATAAGCAGCATGATGGAGAAACTCTACACCAACGGGGCTCTAAAGGTGCTCAGTAAGCCCTTTATGGACCTTGACAAGATAACAGCCACGGCAAGCCCATCCCCCAACAGGTGGTCCGACAAGGTTCCATCCAGGGAGATGACCGTTGCTGAGATAAAAGAGTTTGTGGAGGCCTTTGGAAAGAGTGCCAGGCTTCTTAAGGATGCGGGCGTTGACGGAGTGGAAGTCCACGCTGTTCATGAGGGATATCTGCTTGATCAGTTTACCCTTCCCTATGTCAACAAAAGAACTGATGAGTACGGCGGCTCTTTTGAAAACAGATACCGCTTTGCAGTGGAGATCGTTCAGGAGATCAAGAAGCAGTGCGGAGCTGACTTCCCTGTATCCCTTCGATACAGCGTCATCAGTAAGACCAAGGGCATGAGGCAGGGAGCACTTCCGGGAGAGGACTATGTTGAGGCAGGAAGAGACTTCGAGGAGTCGGTAAAGGCAGCCAAGTACCTTAAGGACGCCGGTTACGACATGCTCAACTGCGACAACGGAACCTATGACGCATGGTACTGGGCTCATCCTCCCATCTACATGCCGGAGAACTGTAACCTTCAGGATGTTATCAACCTGCGCAGACAGGTGGATGTACCCGTGGTATGCGCCGGCAGGATGGATCCAAGGGCGGCTGCAGATGCCATAGATAAGGGCGAGATTGACGGAGCAGGCTTTGCAAGACCGTTCCTTGCTGATACCGAGTGGGTTACCAAGCTCATGGAGGGCAGGGAAGAGGACATCAGGCCCTGTATCCTGTGTCACAACGGATGCTTTAACATGTGCCACTACAAGGGCGTTCCCAATGACCAGGCACTTTCTGATTCCCTGCATCTTGCAAGGTGTGCAGTAAATGCAGAGACCATGCAGACTGACAAGCACTTTATCAAAAAGACAAAGAGGCCAAAGACCATCCACATTGTGGGAGGCGGCATTGGTGGAATGGAGACTGCAAGAGTCCTTAAGCTGCGGGGCCACAACCCTATCATTTATGAGAAGGAAGCCGAGCTTGGAGGAACCTTTATCGCAGCCAGTGCAGAGTCCTACAAGGGCAAGCTCCGTGACCTGCTTACCTGGTACCGCAGACAGATGGAGATACTGGGAATAGAAGTTCACTTAAACACTTATATAGATGATCCAAGGAAGTTTGGCAGAAAGAGCGACATCATCATCGCCACAGGATCAAAGCCAAGGATACTTGGCAGCATTCCGGGCCATGAGAAGATGATCGAGGCCTGTGAGTTCCTAAGAGGAGCACAGGTTGGAAATACAGTAGCTGTAATTGGCGGCGGACTTACTGGCTGCGAGATCGCATACGAGCTGGCACTTATGGGCAAGAATCCCATCATCGTTGAGATGAAGGATGACCTCGTTTCCCAGACGGGAGTGTGCCTTGCAAACAGCTCATATCTTCGCGAGTACTTTGCCCTGCATAAGACTCCGGTTTATCTTGAGACAAGGCTTAAAGAGGTTAAGGACGGCTCCATCATCTGCACAGACAAGGATGGAAAAGACATAGAGATTGCCTGCGACAGCGTCATCAGCTCAGCAGGATACATCCCTGATCCGGTTACTCCGGAAAATGATCGCACCAGCAACATGGACTATGTTGGAGACTGCAAGAGTGTGGGTAATCTTCGCACTGTAATCTGGAGAGCCTACGAAGTGGCTATGAGGCTGTAAAGGGGCAGGTTTTTTAAATAGAAGATAGCAACGCGGATTCATGGAGTTTTATGAGGGGATTACATGAAGATAGCGGCCGGTCTAAAGGAAAGTCTTGATAAGTACATACAGAATGCTTACGAGATCAGGAATCTCTCCATGGCCCACACGGAGGGCATAGGCAGCTCCAAGGGCTATTACAGGGATCTTAAAAAGAGATTTTCAAAGATTGAGAATCTCTCTTTTGAAAACAAAAAAATACTTGATGAAGAGCTGTATCCGATCCTTTATTCAGGGGACATTATTCCTGATGAAGCGATTGAGTTACTTACGGATTTTTCAGAGTCTTTACAGAATCAGTGGCCGGTGGAGGACCTTGATCTTTCCCTTGCCTTTATGGTGACGGAAAGGCTCTTTGAGAACGCACTTAAGGTGGGCGCTGACGAGGAAATAGTTAAGCATGCCAATCTGCTTATTTATGCTGCTTACAACAACATGAACCGTGTAAACCGCATAAAAAGGCCAGAGAACAGCCTTATTTCCTATTATCAGAAGGCGGGCATCAGGGCCGCTGACGCTATTTTATCTTACCTTGACCCGGATAAATATCTAGGGCTTACAAGCATCGACAGGCGAAAGGAAGTCCTTGGACAGGCCAGGTTCTACGCGGCGCTGTACGATACCTACGATGCAGCTAACGAGAGCATTAACGATAAGAGGATCAACGCCCTTGTCAGGACACTGGAGATAGCAGAAGATCCTTTTTATATAGACAATACTCCCGGTATAGACTGGAACAGATATTTGCTCAGATCCCTTGAGCACATGGGGCAGCTTACAGAAAACGGCAATGCCTGGAAGCTCGCAAGAAACCAGTGCGTAAGGATCAATGGGTATCTTAAGTTATTAAAGGAAATATGGTCCAGGGACGAGGAAAAGTCAGGTGAGCTTCTTCCGAAGATCCACTACGAACTGATTATGGCCAGGAACGCTTATTATGCGGGACTGATGCCCCTGGAGGAGTATAGAAAAAAACTTCTTTCGATCTACGAAAGCTATGCCACGGCAGATTATGACATGTACGCTGTAATGGCCAATATTTTTGTACCCATAGAGTACCTGTCCACAGTCACCGCTGACAACGCTTATCTTGTTGCAGATGTTCTCTCCATGTTTTATTCAAGGGTGAGGGCATACATCCTGAGGGCTACCGGAGAGGGCGCCTTCTCATTTTTCGTGGAATATATCACAACATTTCTTGACCGCTTTGTGGAGCTACAGGGTGGCATGAGCTTTGAGGACATGTGCCTTAACTGCATGGCAGCCCTTCATCCACCTGCATATGTCAGGAGCATTCTTACAGCGGATATTTCCATGTACATAGTAAAAGAGCTTTTGAAAAACGACAGGAGCTGCTTTGAAAATATCATTGTGGACGAAGCTTTTTACGATAAGCTCTATCACTGCGCCCTTTGCTTTGACATTGGGAGCCTGTTTGTGATGGATACCTGCATCACCTATGGTAGGGAGCTTACGGAAAACGAGGAGCTTCTTGTGAGACTTGGGTCTCTTGCGGCCGGTACATTGCTTGGAAGGCACGAGTCCACAAGGGAGTATGCTGCCGTGGCTCGTTGGCAGTACCTAAGCAGGACAAAAGTTTCCGGTGAGGAGGGCTTTGGGGAAGAGAAGCTGCAGACTGATGAGGAGCTGATTTTTGATATTATCGGCATCGCAAAAAAGCTCCTTCCTGAAATGTCTGTGGTACAAGAACCCGGAAAAGAGATATTTGAGGGCTGCAATAAGAAGCTTTCAGATGTACTTATAGGCGCAGACATTATTCCGGTGATTTCCAGATTTATCAAAAAGCGAAGGACCGAAGTCTATAAGAACACCTATGACCTTCTTATGGACATCAGAAAGAGTGCGCCTTCCGACTTTAACCTTATCCTTGATGAGTACGTAAAGAGGACTGCCAGGATAAGGGTATTATCAAGCCCAAGGATATCCGATGTCAGCGATGAGGGTTCATATGAGGAGATCCTTACAGAGAACTTCACGGAGATAAGGGAGCTGTCACTGGAGAACAGGGATTTTTTGGAAAACATGCTCTATCCCATGATCTCATCGGCATCGCCCCTTAGTGACCACGAGGCAGAGAGTCTGTTTGCCTTTTGCAGGGAGCTGATAAACGGGCAGCAGCTTGGAGACCTTGACTGTCAGCTTCTGCACCTGATATCCAAAAGGCTCCTTGAAGAGACAGATAAAAAGGATGATGACATAGCCAGGATCCGTCAGCTGGATATGCACTTTATTGCCTGCTACGAGCTTGCCCATCAGTCCAAGAGAATGAAATCCGCAGTGGCCCTTCTTGACGGCTACAGGATAGAAGGCCTGGAAGTTGCAAGGCGCATGTCAGAGTATCTTGAAAAAGATAAATTCACCAGGATCAAGGATGAAAAGTCAAGAAAGCTGATCCTTATGCATTCCAGATACGACACTGTTATGTATGAGATAAGAGGGCTTGATAAGTATCTTAACGAGGAGAGCCTTGGCACCCTTATCCATTCCATAGAGCTTTCTAATAACCCGCTCTATCTTGGGTACTTTTCGGAAAAGGACTGGAATTACCATATCCTCAGGGCCATGGAGTACATCGGCCAGGAGACTGAAGGTGGCAACATCAGAGGCTTTGAGGGCCGGGATCTTCAGACAATAGCTGACTATATGGACAAGCTTGAGTTACTCTGGAGCAGGGACAAAGCCGGGAACAGTGAGATCCTTACCTATGACGGCCTGGAGATACTGCTGTCCAGAAACAGATACCTTGCAGGCAGGATCGGGGCAGGAGAGTACAGAAAGTGGCTTCGGGATATTTATAAGAGGGCAGATGACATGGACTTTGAGTTTTACTCTGTTCTTGCCAATGTCCTGATTCCCCTTGAATATCTCACAAGCTTTGAGCTTGAAGGAAATCAGCCATCCTCTGATGAGAAGGCAGTTCTCCTTAACATGTACGAGAAACTTTTAAGTTATGCCCTCCATGCCACAGGAGTAGATAATTACAGCCTCATGCTTGAATACTTTGCAGAGGTTTTGTATCACTTCAGGGAATTTGACGGGGGTATGACCTTTGAGGAGATGGGCTTAAGGAGTCTTGCTGCCCTTCATCCACCAACATATGTACACAGCAGGATGGTGGCAGATATAAGCCGCCTTATATGCGACGCCATGATAGAAAAGAGCCCCGAGTCCTTTAAGGGAGCAGTGAATGCGGGAGATGGCGCAGATATTAAGGATAAAAGAGAAAAAATCCTGGACTACATTTATCACGCAGCGCTGTGCCATGACTTTGGGAAAATCCCAATGATCGATACCATCTCGGTTTATGGAAGGAAGCTCTTTGACTCGGAGTTTGCTCTTTTAAAGCATCATCCCCAGGTGGGCTATGAGATGCTCTTATCCCATGATTCTACTAAAGAGTACGCGGATGCAGCACTGCGCCATCACGTTTGGTTTGATGGCAGCAGGGGGTATCCGGAACTTGAAGGCAGCATTGATGGCAGCATCAAGATCTATATCGATATTATATCTATCGCGGATTCTATCGACGCTGCCACGGATTCCATCGGCAGGAGCTACACTACAGGAAAGAGCATTGAAGAAATCCTTTCTGAGATCACGGAAGACGCCGGCACCCGCTACAGCGACGTGGTAGGAAAAGTGATCACCCTTCCGGACGTCCAAAGCAACCTCTCCGCATTCCTCATGAGTGGACGCCGGGAGAACTACAAGAACGCTTACAACCTGCTGAAGGAATGGTAAAAATTTGTCTTGACAGCATAAATATGCAGTGGTAAGATTTCAGTAATTTAATACTTCAAACCGATGAAGTGGAGATAAAGGTAATACATGACCACACAGAGAGTCCGGGGAGGTGAGAGCCGGGCAGGAAACAGGTTATCAAATGGACCACAGAGGGTGCAGAGGAAATGTTTAATTATTCAGATACAGAGTATACTGCAACGTAAGGCATACGTTAGTTGCCCGGGATATGCAGGTATCCTATAAGTGCACGGGTCATACCGTGAAGACAAGGTGGCACCGCGGATAGTGTCGTACCAAAACAGTACGTTATTCGTCCTTGACAGATAGTAACTTTCTGTCAGGGGCGTTTTTTTGCGTGTAAAGCAGAGTCATGCGGCTACCAGAGCATGCATGCTAGCATGCAAATGCTCTGATAGCCATATGACGAGCAACACGAACGAGGAAATGCGAAATATTTCCGAGTCTGTGTCTGCTTTACACGTTAGGAGGTACCAATGAACATCAGACCAGACATTGAAACCATTAGAGAGTTAAGTGGAACAGGGCAGTACGATGTTGTTCCAGTAAGCTGCGAGATCCTTTCAGACTTCATAACTCCAATTGAAGCCATGAGAAAGCTGAAGGCTGTTTCAGAGCACTGCTATATGCTTGAGTCCGCCAAGGCTGATGAGACCTGGGGCAGATATACATTCCTGGGATTTGACCCCAGGCTCCTTATCACTCTTAAGGATGGGGAGATGATGGTAGGAAAGGACAGCTTTAAAACTGATGATCCGTCAAAGCACCTTCGAGAGGTACTTGGGAGATACAGGGCTCCAAGGTTTGACTACCTGCCATCCTTTACCGGAGGTCTTGTTGGTTATTTCTCCTTTGACTATTTTGGCTACTGCGAGCCCACAGCCAGATGCAGGGTGGAAGATACAGACGCCTTCCGGGATCTTGACCTGATGCTGTTCGATAAGGTCATAGCCTTTGATAATGTAAAGCAGGTCATCGTCCTGATAGTCAACATGAGTCTTGAGGAAATTGATGGGGGCTATGACAGGGCAGCATCAGAGCTGAAGGCTCTTAAGGACCTTCTCTATAACGGAGAGAAGGCTGTTGATGAAAAAGGCAAGCTTCTTGGGGATGTGACACCTCTCTTTTCCAGAGAAAGGTACTGCCACATGGTGGAGGAAGGCAAGCGCCACATCAGGGAGGGAGATATCTTCCAGATAGTCCTTTCCAACAGGCTCTCAGCCCCTTTTGAGGGGAGCCTGCTAAACACCTACAGGATGCTTAGGACCATCAATCCCTCACCGTATATGTTCTACTTCTCTGGAACGGATGTGGAGGTTGCAGGAGCATCCCCGGAGACCCTGGTAAAGCTTGAGGATGGAGTCCTCCATACCTTCCCCCTTGCAGGAACCAGAAAGAGGGGAGCGACGGACGAGGAGGACAAGGCCCTTGAAAAAGAACTTTTGGCAGATGAAAAGGAGCTTGCCGAGCACAATATGCTGGTGGACCTTGGAAGAAACGACCTTGGCAAGATCAGCGAGTTTGGCAGTGTTCAGGTGGAGAAGCTCCATGAGATAACCAGGTACTCCCACGTGATGCACATCGGTTCCACAGTAAGGGGCAGCATCAGGAAGCAGTACGATGCCATAGATGCCATAAATGCAGTGCTTCCGGCAGGAACACTCTCAGGTGCTCCCAAGATAAGGGCCTGCCAGCTGATCGGCGAGCTTGAAAACAACAAGCGCGGGATCTACGGTGGAGCAGTGGGATACATAGATTTTACAGGAAACATGGACACCTGCATCGCCATCAGGATAGTGTACAAGAAAAACGGAACAGTCTTTGTGCGAAGCGGAGCCGGGATAGTAGCAGACTCAGAGCCTGAAAAGGAATTCCAGGAATGTCTTAACAAAGCCAGGGCATCCCTTAGTGCCCTTGAAAAGTCACAGGAGGAAGCATGATCTTACTAATTGATAATTATGACAGCTTTTCATACAACCTCTATCAGCTGGTGGGAGAGATTGAGCCTGACATCAAGGTGATAAGGAACGACGAGATGACAGTGGATGAGATAAGATCTCTTAACCCAGACAGGATAATCTTATCTCCCGGTCCCGGACGACCTGAGGATGCAGGGGTCATCGTTGAAGTGGCAAGGACTCTTTCAAAAGAGATACCGACCCTTGGGGTGTGTCTTGGACATCAGGCGATCTGCCTGGCCTTTGGTGCGACTGTCACCTACGCAAAAGAGCTGATGCACGGCAAACAGTCCATAGCCCTTCTTCAGGGTGACAGCAGGATCTTTAAAGGGTGCCCAAAAGAAATGCCTGTTGCAAGATATCATTCCCTGGCGGCAGATAAGGACACACTGCCGGAGGAGCTTACAGTTACCGCAAAGACTGCTGACGGAGAAGTCATGGCGGTGGAGCACAGAAACTACCCGATATACGGCCTTCAGTTTCATCCGGAATCCATCATGACACCGGATGGAAAAAAGATACTCAGAAACTTTATTTTAGGCATTGCAGCTTAAGAGATGACATAGAAAAGGAGAGATATAAAATGATCAAGGAAGCAATCGTAAAAATCGTAAACAAGGAAGACCTTACCTATGATGAGGCCTACAGCGTAATGAATGAGATCATGAGCGGAGAGACCAGCCCCACACAGAATGCGGCATTTCTTTCAGCTCTTTCAACCAAGAGCGCAAGAGCAGAGACTACAGATGAGATCGCCGGCTGTGCAGCAGCCATGAGGGATCATGCCACCAAGGTGGATACAGGCATGGACATATTTGAGATCGTTGGAACAGGCGGAGACAACGCAGGAAGCTTTAACATCTCAACAACCTCAGCTTTAGTTGCAGCAGCAGGCGGCATGAAGGTTGCCAAGCACGGAAACAGGGCTGCTTCCTCCAAGTGCGGAACAGCAGACTGCCTTGAGGCCCTTGGCGTCAACATCCAGCAGAGCCCGGAGAGATGCGTGGAGCTGTTAAAGGAAGCGGGGATGTGTTTCTTTTTCGCCCAGAAATATCACACCTCAATGAAGTATGTAGGTGCCATCAGAAAGGAGCTGGGCTTCAGGACAGTGTTCAACATCCTTGGCCCACTTACTAATCCGGGTTCACCAAAGATGCAGCTGCTTGGAGTGTATGATGAGTACCTGGTCGAGCCCCTGGCCCAGGTTCTTGTAAGTCTTGGAGTTACAAGGGGAATGGTTGTCTACGGAATGGACAAGCTGGATGAGATATCCTTAAGCGCAGACACCAAGATCTGCGAGATCAAGGACGGCTGGTACAAGACCTACACCATTTCTCCTGAGGACTTTGGCTTTAAGAGATGTGAAAAGAGCGACCTGGTGGGAGGAACACCTGATGAAAACGCCCAGATCACACTGGACATCCTTAAGGGAGCCAAGGGTCCGAAGAGGGATGCAGTTCTTTTGAATGCAGGCGCATCTCTTTATATCGGAGGAAAGGCAGACAGCTTCAAGGAAGGAATCCAGCTGGCAGCACAGATCATCGATTCAGGCAAGGCTTTAGAAACACTGGAAAAGGTAAAGGAAGTAAGCAACAGACCGGAATAAGGGTGACAGTATGACAATACTTGATGAAATAGCGCAGTACGCGAAAATAAGAGTATCCGTGGCAAAAGAAAGGACGCCGCTAACGCAGGTTAAGGATGCGGCGCTGTCTATGCCAAAGGGAGACTTTGGGTTTGAGATGGCACTAAAGAAAGAGGGAATCTCTTTTATCTGTGAGTGCAAAAAGGCATCTCCCTCAAAGGGGCTTATTGCAGAGCACTTTCCATACATTGAGATAGCAAAGGAGTATGAAAAAGCGGGAGCCGACTGTATCTCGGTTCTTACAGAGCCCAAGTACTTTCTTGGCTACGACGGGTACCTTAAGGAAATTGCCCGGGAAGTGAATATCCCCTGCATCCGCAAGGACTTTGTGGTGGATGAGTACATGATCTATGAGGCAAAGGTCCTGGGGGCAAGTTGCGTGCTTCTTATCTGCTCCATATTGTCAAAGGAGCAGCTTGAGGCTTACATAGGCATCTGCCATGAGCTTGGCCTTTCGGCCCTTGTGGAAGCCCACGATGAAAAAGAGATCCGGATGGCCCTTGACGCGGGCGCCAGGATGATAGGTGTCAACAACCGCAACCTCAAGGACTTTAGCGTGGATACGGAAAACTCCAGAAGGCTCCGGGAGCTGATCCCAAGGGATGTCATCTTTGTATCAGAGAGCGGAGTGTCAGACAGGAGCGACGTCGAGGTGCTTGAAGAGATTGGCGCCGATGCGGTGCTGGTTGGTGAGACGCTGATGAGGGCTTCTGATAAGAAGCGCAGGCTCATGGAACTAAAAGGACTTGTATGAGGGTTGCGAAATACTCTTTTTATCAAAGTTAGGAGGAAAGCATGACGCAGATCAAGCTGTGCGGGCTGACGAGGCTTTCGGATATAGAGATTGCAAATAAGCTTCGACCTGAGTATGTGGGCTTTGTATTCTGGGAAAAGAGCAGGAGGCATGTTTCCAGGGATAAGGCCGGGGAGCTTAAGAAGGCTCTCATGCCCGGGATAAAAGCTGTTGGAGTGTTTGTGGATGAAGACATATCCGTTCCTGCGGATCTTGTGAAGGAGGGCATTATAGATGTGGTCCAGCTTCACGGCTCTGAGGACGGAGGATATGTAAGGCAGCTTAGAGCTCTTTTGCAGGAAGGCGAGATCATAAAGGCTCTTAAGGTAAAGGACAGAGAGAACTTTATTAAGGACCTTAAGGAATTTGAGGGTGATGCTGCCCCTGACTATTTTCTCTTTGATTCAGGAACGGGGAGCGGTCAGACCTTTAACTGGGAGCTGATAAAGGAAGCCGGTGTCGGTGAAGGCAAAGGGCCCGGCAGGGTAAAGGGCTGGTTCCTGGCCGGGGGACTTGATCCCTGCAATGTCGTTAGAGCCATTGAGAGCACTAGGCCCACAGCTGTTGATGTGAGCTCCGGGATTGAGACGGATGGAGTCAAGGACCCGGCGAAAATGGAGATGTTTGTGAAGACGGTAAGAAGTCTGATATAGATTCCGGTGCTTTGGCCGGTTGTAGCGTTTGATCTGATTTAAGAAGATTTGAGGAGTGAGGACATGACAAACAAGAATGGAAGATTTGGAGTCCACGGCGGACAGTATATCCCCGAGACACTGATGAATGCAGTGATCGAGCTGGAGGAGGCCTATAACCACTACAAGAACGATCCTGAATTTAATAAGGAGCTGCAGACTCTTTTTAATGAGTACGCAGGAAGGCCTTCCTTATTGTACTACGCAGAGAAGATGACAAAGGACCTGGGCGGGGCAAAGATATACCTGAAAAGAGAGGATCTCAACCATACTGGCTCCCACAAGATAAACAACGTTCTGGGACAGGCGCTTCTTGCCAGGAAAATGGGTAAGACAAGGCTCATCGCCGAGACCGGTGCAGGTCAGCACGGCGTTGCCACAGCCACGGCAGCAGCTCTTATGGGCATGGAGTGCGTGGTTTTCATGGGAGAAGAGGACACCAGGAGACAGGCCCTTAACGTGTACAGAATGGAGCTCCTTGGAGCAAAGGTTGTGCCTGTCACAACAGGAACAGCAACCCTGAAGGATGCGGTGTCTGAAGCCATGAGGGAGTGGACCAACAGGATAAGCGACACCCACTACTGCCTGGGCTCAGTTATGGGACCACATCCATTTCCCACAATTGTCAGGGATTTTCAGTCAGTCATCTCCAAGGAGATCAGGGAGCAGATGCTGGAAAAGGAGGGAAGACTTCCCGATGCGGTGATCGCCTGCGTTGGCGGCGGATCCAACGCTATAGGAAGCTTCTATAACTTTATTGAAGACAAAGGAGTTGAGCTTATCGGGTGCGAAGCTGCAGGCAGGGGAATTGATACCTTTGAAACTGCGGCAACCATCAACACAGGGCGCCTTGGGATTTTTCACGGAATGAAGTCATACTTCTGTCAGGACAAATACGGGCAGATTGCTCCTGTTTATTCAATCTCAGCGGGGCTTGACTATCCGGGAATAGGTCCCGAGCATGCAAACCTTCACGACATGGGAAGGGCGCAGTATGTGCCTGTAACAGATGACGAGGCGGTTGAGGCCTTTGAGTACCTGTCAAAGACGGAAGGGATCATCCCTGCCATCGAGTCAGCCCATGCAGTGGCCCACGCCATGAAGATAGCGCCAAAGATGGACAAGGATAAGATAATCGTCATCACCATTTCAGGCCGTGGCGACAAGGACTGCGCTGCAATCGCAAGATATAAGGGCGTTACATATGTAGGGGAGGATGAGTGATGAGTAATATTAAAAGAGCTTTTGAAAACGGCAAGGCTTTTATTGCCTTTATAACCTGTGGAGACCCGGATCTGGAGACAACAAAGAAGGCTGTTATAGAGATGGCAGCAAGCGGCGCGGATCTTATTGAGCTGGGGATACCTTTTTCCGATCCCACTGCAGAAGGGCCGGTGATCCAGGGAGCAAACCTTCGTGCTCTGACAGGGGGCGTTACTACAGACAAGATATTTGATATGGTAAGGGACCTTAGAAAAGAGGTCTCCATCCCCATGGTATTTATGACCTACGCAAACGTGGTCTATTCCTATGGCGCAGATACTTTTATAAAGATATGCAGCGAGATAGGGATCGACGGACTTATCCTGCCTGACCTTCCCTTTGAGGAAAAGGGGGAGTTTGCGGATATATGTCATGAGTATGGCGTTGACCTTATTTCCCTTATTGCGCCAACCTCAGAGAACAGGATAGCAATGATAGCAAAAGAGGCAGAGGGTTTCATCTACGTTGTATCAAGCCTGGGTGTTACCGGAACCAGGTCAGAGATCACCACAGACCTTGGCTCCATAGTAAAGGCCATCCGTGATAACACGGACATTCCCTGCGCCATCGGCTTTGGTATATCAACTCCCGAGCAGGCAAAGAAGATGGCCGATGTATCCGACGGCGCAATAGTTGGTTCAGCCATTATCAAGATCATTGAGAAATACGGACGTGACTGTCCTAAATACGTTGGAGAGTACGTTAAGAGCATGAAGCAGGCTATGGCTGTCTGACTGCGAACAGAGTCCCTGTCCTGAAGGGAGCTTCCTCATTTGAATAAACTATGAAGCCTTCCTTTTGGAGCGCAGTTACCACCTGATCCTCATTGCCGTAGTGGGTCTCCATTATAATGACATCAATCCTGCTTAGTACATCATGCTTTATCAGATTGGGTATGATCTCGTATTCAGCCCCCTCAGAGTCTATCTTCATTGCAAAAGACAGGCCGGGGTTCTCATTCATGATCCTCAGGAGCTCAGGGCCGGCTTCTTTAATAACTGCGGTGACAGCAGTGGGTTCGCCCGGATCCACTGTTACAGCCATCTTCCCGGCTTTCATGATGCCCGGATTATCCTTCAGATAGGCAACGGTCTGTTCAAGGTTTTGTTCGCCAAGTCCATAGTTGTAGCCCTGGATTTTGTCTGAAATGGACGCATCATTCAGAGCCATGTTTTCCATGGCTCTTTCATAGGTTGGTTTCATGGGCTCAAAGCCATATACTCTTTTGATAAATCCTTTTGATGCAAAGAAAAGAGATGCCAGTCCGATATTCATTCCCACATCAAACAGAACAGTTTCCTTGTTGCTTATGAATCTGTATATGTTTTGAAGATATATCTCTTCGAATATAACAAAATCACTAAACGCCTTAAGAGCAGCTTCTATGTGGGTATCGTTGCTATGGACCGATGCCCTGACATATCCGTTTTCGTCTACCTTTAGACTGTACAGGGATTCATCCAGATATATCCTGGGATTCCAGATAACAATCTTTTCTCTGTCTATTCCCATTTCCAGGAGTTTCCTGATCACAGAGATACATCTGCTCTGGGAGACTATGAGTATCTTCTCATAGTCATAAGAACTTATTTCCTCAAATGTCCCTATTGGACATCCAAGAAACTCATTCATCTTTTCTTTTAGTTCCCGGCTGTCCGCTATCATTGAAATGGAGTATTCTCTCATGATCTCGATATTATGAACTAAAAAGCGTTCGCTTAAGCCGGCAATGATCACTTTTTCTTTTTCTGTCATCAAGGTTTTTTGCTCCCTTCATACCGCAGGGATAGGTCTTTTCCTGCGGATTGTTATCCAAATGCTTAATATTAGTATACTAAAAAATGATAATATTTAACTCTATTTATGCAAATTTAATAGAAATTAAAGGAAAAGCCATAATTATTGGCTGGTGTTAGACAGTGTGGTAACAAATGAGGGAAAAGATGGGAAAAAGTGAAATAGTATTATTCAAGACGAAGGATAAGAAGGAGAAGCTTTTGGTACCAATTACCGGGGATACGGTATGGCTTACGCAAAACCAGATGGCGGAACTATTTTCAACCACAAAGCAAAATGTAAGCTTACATGCGAATAATTGCTTTAAAGAAGGAGAGTTGGATAAGAATTCAGTTGTAAAGGATTTCTTGACAACTGCTTCCGATGGGAAAAATTACAGAACAAAGCATTATAATCTTGATGTGATCATTTCTGTTGGATATAGGGTTAAATCTCAGCGAGGCACTGAATTTAGGCAATGGGCCAATTCAGTGCTAAAGCAGTATATTATTCCTGGAGTTCCTTAGCAGAAACAAAGCATTGTTCAGAGACGGACACAAGGTTATCAGTGATGGCGCGCTTGTTGCTATTACTCTTATGATTGCAGAGTCCAATCCGGAAGAGAAGGAGATAATGACAGCTTTGGTTATGAACTTGCTTAAAGTTTAATGCTTTTTACAAAACCGCCCTAACATGGTAATATATATTCTGCCGTGTTAGGGCTATTTTTATATGATAAAATGGTACTCGATGTGGCACTCGATTGGTGCCTGTATAGACAGGTATATGTTACAAATGGCTTAAAAAAGAGCTTTTTTAGAAGGAGAAATATAAAAAATGAAACTAGGAA